>Ga0307507_10000704_pt1 | contig 73394 bp, 82 predicted proteins | sample 7_EM_MG_FD_207223 | JGI IMG/M metagenome (GOLD analysis project Ga0307507, IMG submission 207223) | Populus trichocarpa ectomycorrhiza microbial communities from riparian zone in the Pacific Northwest, United States - 7_EM | ecosystem: Host-associated > Plants > Roots > Unclassified | place... | reverse complement strand
TCATCTCCTTGTCTATCCCTCAAAGCAACAAAAGAAAGAAACATTCTGCGTTATCCCTGAACAAAAGAAATGCATCATAAAGACTTCCTCCATTTCCGTAGCCTTCTATACTTTCCATTCTCATATCCGTCAATGAAACATCTTTCACATCCTCCGTGCTTTCATGAAACAAAAAGAAAACTCTAGCATGCCGAGCAGCATTTCCAACAGGGTGGGCGGCGGGGGTACGGTGGGTTGTAAATTACGATGCCCAAAACCGATAGCGGAAGCAAAAGCTAGATGGATTTGGTACTGGTGAAATCTTTTTCCTACCTTACAGGATCGCACATAGATAGGTAGCGGAGGACAGATGGTAGAAAGAGAAAATGCAAAGGGAAAGAAAAGAGAAAAAATAGACTAAACTCTACAAACCGCTCACAATAAAATCTTCGTTGATCCCCGAGGCGCGCCCGCTCATCTGCACAGGGTGTGTCCATATGTAACTTATGTCTACATCAATGAGGCTTCCATCCACCCCCCGCCCCCTACGATAAAACACGGTTATTGTCTAAGTTATCCAACAATATAGCTGTGCGAGGTTAACCATTTGCAGGCATGGGATAGCAACTAAGGCGGATGAAAATCATAAGACAAATGAAAAGGGTGTATATATAGAGAAGGAGTGGAGAGAAGTGTCAGTGGAATCTGGGTGTAGACAATTGATTAAATAAAACACAAACGATAAAACAAAGGCCGCTGAGAGGTGGGGTGGCCGGGGAGCGGGGAGGGGCCATGAGATAACGGGAAATTCTAGGTGAACGACCCAATCCGGGGGTTTGGCATCCACCGTGACCTGCCATTCGGCAGGTGGAGAGTTGGTGGTGCCAGGCTTAGGATTGTGTTTCGTCAAGTTTGACTCATTTGGAGGAGGGGTATGCCTAGTAGATGGAGAGAGAAGATTTGGGCCTTATCCTTGGATATCAAAACCTGCGGATCCTTTTAAAAGGAGATCCAGATAGCTGGGACGGCTCAGGGGAAAAAAGCTCGGTTGGTCGCAGGCTGGCTGCATACCTTGGAATGAAATCCGCCTGGTCCCGCAACAACTCTACAATTCTCTCGTGCCCATTCCGCACAGCCTGGGAGAGCGGTGTTTGGCCATGTTTATCAGCTGTGTCGGGATTGACGTCGCTCCGTTCCAGCAGTATCTTCACGACCCCCTCATGCCCTTTCTCGGCAGCAAACGAGAGGGGTGTTCGGCGATATTTGTTAAGCGAGTCGGGATTAACGTTGTCTCGTCCGAGCAGCATCTTTACGACCCCCTCGTTCCCATTATGCGCAGCCCACGAGAGCGGTGTCCGGCGAAATAGAATGTCAACTGTGTCGGGATTGACGTCCTCTCGTTCCAGCAGCATCCTTACGACCCCCTGATGTCCACTCTGCGCAGCCCACGAGAGCGGTGTCCGGCCAAATAGGATGTCGGCTGTGTCCGGATTAACGCCGTCTCGTTCCAGAAGTACCCCCACAGCCCCCTCATGCCCGTTCTCAGCAGCCAGTGAGACCGGTGTGCGACCAGATTCATCAGGTGCATCGGGATTGGCACCACCCCTTTCCAGCAGTATCCTCACGGCCACATCATGCCCTCTCTTAGCAGCCAAGGCAACCGCTGTGTTGCCCTTTAGATCGGTTGCCCGCACATCCCATTTATTCATCTCCAATAAGGCAACCGTTATCTCCGCCCACCCAAGGTATGCGGCACCATGAAGCCCCGTAAATCCTGTAGGCAGTCTTCCCGATCAAATGGTTGGTCCCAAATGCTTATTCCATGCAATAGCATCATTTTCAATGCTATGTGCTTATCGTATCCATCGAGTAGTTGCAGTGCAAGCCTTTTCACACTTTCAGTCGTTTCTCGCCGGGCATGCGTACCCCAGTAACAAGAAGCATATTCAACAAAACGGATGGTGGGTGGGACCGAACGAAGAGTAGGAGAAATTCCCCTACCAATTTTCCAAAGCCAAACAAATACCTTGAGATAATAACCAATATGAGACAATGAAAATGTGATGAGTATAGAGATATAGGAAAACCAAGACCATCCAAGCAATCTATTCCATCAATCAAGCTTCTTCCCTGTTTCCACTGGCGGAGGTGTTGGGGAGGTTTCGCTGCCCTTATCACTTGAGATCGTTGGCACCGGTAGATCCCACCCTGAGGTAGGTAGAGGAGCAGACTGAATTGCCTGCCGTTCGGTGGCCAACGACTCCCCAATCCTAGGCAGGTTATTCCCCAATCAGGCCTCTGCCTCGCATGCTGCTCAGGAAATGTTCTGGGGGCGATAATTGTTCTAGTCAAGTAGCTTTGCCGAGTAAGTGGTAGTGTGACTGGCTGTTATTGCTTTCTTCTGATGCAAAATGACTGTGCATCGCTCGTAGGAATATTGGGGTAATGCCAAGAGCTAAGACAGGCGATGACAAGACAGGGCGGCTGTCGACGAATATGAGCGGTACTGCAGGTGACGGCCAGGGCTGCGTAGTGAAAAACAGGCAAGGCACACAAGTGTGAGTGATCTATAGTGACACCCTGTAATTAAAAGAGTAAATACTATTCATGCAAGAGGGAGGGGAAGGTTAGGTAGATTATCAAGTGGTGCAAGTGTGAAGATAAGACTAGTGAGTCATTCCGCTACCAGCCTTTTTTCTCATTCAAATACTTCCCTATAGACGGTTGTCTAGCAACAATGATGAGAATTGTGTCTCTGAATTGGCACTTGATAATGGGAAAGGTCATTCCTAATTAGGCAAGTAAAAAAGAGCAGGTTAGTAGATCTTGTTGTTATTGTGACCGTGACACCTGGGCGGCATTAGGCTGGGGTTGCTAGACGGTAGTGGTGGTAAAATGACCGGTTCAGCTGCATCCTGTTTTCGCCGTCGTTTAGTTTCCCGTCTCAATATCTTAAGTAGACAGATAGGTAAATGGGGCCCTAGGAATAAAGATGATTGAAGCTGTGATATCGTAAAGAACTAATGCAACCGAAGTTCACTTCCCACCCAACATTGCATCTAGTGGGCAGGCAGACCACCCTACGGATACACACAAAGCCATCTCAGTTATCGTTCAAACGGAGAAGTTGGTAGCTTATGTGCCACGGATAGATCCCTTCGTGCCTTTTCAAGCACCCACTAAGTGCCCGTAGAGCTCGTAGTGGAAGCGATCGGTGGTGGAGTAACGGTATCACTATTTGGGTACTCGTGATATCAAAATCTTTGTGCTTTGGAGTCGGTGCAGTGCTCAGAACAGTGCTAAGTGAGTACTGCTTAGTATTACCATGATGGAAACCAGTTTTTCTGCATAGGTTTGCTCCTGACTATGGTACGAGTAGGAGTACTCGACCAAATGTTGATTTATCTCGGTGTGTTGTCTGTCATTACTTTTCTTGCTATAGAACACCCGCTCACCGGGGGGCAAGCCTAATGCTACTCGGCATGTTGCGTATAGGTGCAATCTCTGCTGCCGTTGTTCTACCAATTACCGAATATCCCTTAACCAAAATTCAAGCAGTGTGGCTAAAGACTTGTAATCGTGCCTAGCGCTAGATACTAACGGTACGAAAGTCCATATAGGTAATCGTGGTAGGAAAAATGTTGTGCTTTGGTCGTGGTGTAATGCTCAGAGTACCGCGGAATGAGTAATGTTCAGCATTGCCATGATAGAAGCCTGAGTGGCCGCGTAAATTTGCTCCCGAGTACATCGATCGCTACTCCTTTAGTGTTGAATCTTATCTCTAGTTGTTACTTCCTTTGTCCATGCGATCGATGATATCTACCTTAGGCGTGACGCTAAAAGTGCGTGAACGAAGATACGGGTCAAGGGGTGTGCTTTGGATCAGTGAAGAAGTCCGAGAAGTCGGGTCTGAGTAGGCTACTGAGCTTGAAGAGGTTCCAGTCTCAGATTCTGTCCTTTCCTTGGTTAGTATGATTGTTCTCTGCATTGAAGTTCATAGTTTGCGATCGTGATCATTGGAAGAATGGGAAACTAAGCCCAAATAGGAGCCTTGTTGTTTTTCGTATATATTCCCGTCTCTTTCTCTTAGATGTGCGTTGGTGATCGAAGTCTTTCCTCTAGCTTTAATCTTGGTAGTTTGTTCTATAAGCCTGTTGCTCTACCATTACTATCTCAATTTCGCTATCGTTATATCGTCGGCAGTTGTTCCCTCTGTCCTTTTGGATTTTATATTTTCTTTGAATGTGAGTGAGAGTTTTGTATTGATAGGGTAACCCCATTGTGGGTCTAGGGCGTAGTGGAGGAAAGGGGTGTGAAGACTGGCATAGCTAGGGTTGGTGTACTGTGTGCGTGGTGCGATTTACCGTGAGGTGACCACACCAAATCCTTATCTAGTTTGTTCTTTTCCTATCTTTTTCTGTTTCGCTTCAGTCCTAGTTTCTTCATTCAACGTTATTCTCACGGCAGCGTCCTAGCGGTATAGTGTCGGCAGCCTCCCTTGCGCATTCCACGTCTAGCTGTGAGAGAATAGAGAGGTTTATTTGGGTGGGAGAGTAGTCCACTGAGTGTGGGATAGCCTGCTGGCTGAAATATGAGAGGGAGATTTGTAGTTGGGTAAAAAAGGGGGTAGTCCGCTGAGTGCGGGGGTGCCTGCTAGCCGAGATGTGTGAGAGAGTTTGTTCTTAGTATAGAAGAGTAGTCAACTAAGTGCGGGATAGCCCACTGGCCGAAATCGGAGAGAGAGTTTTCATTAGAGTAGGAGGGTAGTCTGCTGAGTGCGGGGGAGCTTGCTAGCTAAGATATGAGAAAAAGGTTTTTTCTAGATTTAGAGAAGTAGTCCGCTGAGTGCGGGATCACCTGCTGGCTGAGATATGAGAGAGAGTTTTTCGTTGAGGTAGAAGGGTAATCCGCTGAGTGCCGGATGGCCTGCTGGCGCGGGGTAGGCAAAAGTGTTCATAGCCTTCTGCAGCCCCGTAGGGTCCTGCGGGGGACTGCCAAAAACCCGGGACAAGAGGGGATGGTGAAAGGGACTCCGTTTTCGTCTTTCATTCCTATTGGTTGGGCAACGTGAGAAAATTACTGGATGGCACGACAAGATGCGGTCACTCCTATATCTCATAGGGGACGGCGGGACATAGTGGGGGACACCAGGAAACGGTCCTTATCTCAGATGTGTGGTGTAAGTTCCAGAGACTACCGGATAGGATGCCAGAAGGCTGTCTGTCTTCGTCTTTGATTCTTACTTGTCGGAATACTTTGGAAAATGACCAGATGGGACGACAAACTGCGGTCCGTCCTCAGCCTAGCTCAAGACGGGCAGACTGTCCCATTGTGAAAACTAGGAGGAAATGACTGCCAGGGGTGGCTGACAGTGGCTAGCACTGGGTAAGGACCGTAGAGGGACACTATTGTGGCTTGTAGTGGATGCTGTGGAGGAGGCGCCAGGAGTAGTAGCTACCGTGCTTGAAATTTGCACTTCCTCAAGTTTCCACCTACGTTGTTGGGAGGTGCCCAATAGAGCATGCAGTTATTCAGGTTTGTCAATATGCAGGGTTGTGGCTATACGGCTAACAGTGGTAACGATTAAAGGGAGACAGCTTTGTGGCTTTTGCGGCTATACACCTGATTGAGACGTTGCACATATGAGAGTTTTCCCTTTGTTGGGGCTCAGGTTTATGGTTCGCTGGGGGAAATGAGAGTGTTCTAGAGTGCTGGAGCCAGGGGTTTGTTTTTTTCGTGGCGTTTGGTCGCTTAGAGTTTGTGTAGTTTCGTGAGTATTTCGTTGTTTAGACGGAAATAAATGTCGCCTAGCCTTCATCTCCGCATTCCTGGCCCATGGAGAGTCTAGCACGATCGCAGTTGTTGTGTATTGCTTTGCTTATAGGAGAGACGGAGGTTGGGAATAGGGTGTATTGTGGGGGAGGTTCTGCAGTGCAAATATCGGTGGGTAGTCAAAGACATATGGAGCAATTCCGGTTTAGTATTCGTAGTTGTGTCGGGGGTTAGGTTACCGGGTGAAACGATCTTGACCGACTACATCCCGCCTCTAGTGTGCGGCAAATCTCAGAAGTGTGGCGTATTGAGTACTGTGCAACTGTGAACGCTATGGCGAAGAGGGTTCCGTCGCTCTTGGTCTAGATTTGATGCTAGGGCTGTGTTTCTGGAGGAATGTGTTGTTGGCCTATAGTTATCGCGTCTTCAGTACTGATTTAATTTTGGTGGCTGCTCCCTGAGCAACTGCTATTCAGAAGAGTCGTGAAACTCTACGCTCCCCAGAGGGTCCCTGGGCCTTGCACTCCCGAGAGTATCCTCTTTCCACGCGGTGTGACAATTCTCTCGGGCATTCCTCTGAATTTTGAGCCGTGGGAGAAGCTAAAACACAAGTGTGAGTGGAACCGAATTGTGTGCCGGAGAGGGAGAGCGAGAGAAGAAGGGAGACGCCTGCCGACTGGCCACAGTAGAACAAAAACGCGAAGGAAACAAAAAACGCGAGCTGTGGCGAGCCTGGAGACGAGAATGCGAGTTGTAGCGAGCATCGAGGTCCTGAACCCCTGGGGGTCGATTGTTCTATATATGCTGGTAGCTCTCTGGTCCGTGCGTAGTGAGCTATGACCTCTGAGCGACCAGGCAAACTTTCCTCCAAAGACTTCCCCGAATTTTCCCCCGAGCTTTGCCCAATGTTGTTCCAACCTAACATATATGACGAAAGTTGAGGTAGGTCAAGCAGACCTCAGCAATCATCGAGTGGGGTTTAATAAACAAGTTGAGGTTATTGGAGAGGTATTCTTGCAGAGTGTAGTGAACAAGGCGGAGCGTAGATGAGGACTTCTCGACCGTGACAAGCCCCAGACAACATGTTAGTAGTGTCTCTATCGGAGGAATATTCCGAATATTCAAGTCGGTAGATCCTTCTTCCACCCCCAGGGCGTGACATAACTCGTCGACGTGTAATGGCCGCTCCGAATGCGATATCCACATTAGAACCTTCATGCCGAGCTTTGACATGCTTCTTTGCTGTGCTTGTATTCGTGATATGGTTGCGGCATAAGCATCTCCCAGACCCTCTCCTTTGGTCATCTCGTCTGGCTTTTTCCTCCTCTGATGAAGAGTAATCTCCCCCAGAATCGCGTCAATGTTTAGAGAAACGAGTAGAAATCTAATCATTATTAGCGAATAATAACATAGCCCTATATTGGGAAAAATACCCTATATTCTAGCTTGCATTTCTGAGATCTTCTCCGGAATAACTCTCATAATATCAGCCCGCAATTCATCATCCATTGCTTTGGGAGTAGTATCAACGTCCAGTCTCATCTTTAGATAACTTCTAATATCGCCCTGGGTAGGGCTGACAGGTATCCTAACCGCCTTACTAAAATATTCCGCGACTTCGTCATCGATATGGGGCCTCCCGGTGAGCAATATTCGCATGTTTGGTGATACCTGAACGATTTCATACAGTAACCTAAGGAGTTCGCGTCGGTATTTCGGAACTAATTCATCTAATGCGTCGATGCATACAAATATCCTCTCTAGAGATGTACTTGACTTCTTCAGAATTTCTACCACATCAGGAAGCCGAAGACTTCGACCACCAAACTCTCTTTTGGCCTTCTGAAAAGCCTCCCGTATATGTCCCGGGATCCCTCCTCTGCTGGCAAACTGCTTGAGGATGGCGCCCAGCATACTTGTAGTAGACTGCTCTTGCTGGGCCAGGAAATCACAGTATAGTCCCACCACAGCAATGTCTTTCCCTCCAGCCTTATCACACAGGCTATCAATCACTAGGGAGCTATTATTCGCAAATTTTTAGTGACATCTGCATTGCCTTTCTCCTAACAATATGCATTCTTACCTAAGATAGGTTTTCCCCACCCCCGGATCCCCGCAACAGAACAATGGCTCAACACAATCATCTTTCCCATCACACCATTTTCTGAACTCGTTGGTTTCTAGTACCCAATTTCCCACGCCATCAAGTCGGTCGATTCTCACACCTTGGTGCCGTTGCTGTGGTTCAAGTAGCGATAGCCACTTCATAATTTGACACCCCTCAGCATCTATTTCTGTAACGAAATTGATGATACTGTTGAATGAGTTGATATTACCGGTTACCTGTGGGCGCCCTGAAGACATCTGCACTATAGGCTATTATCTGAATTCCTTCTTTTGTGAAAGACAGCGAGGGATCGTGTGAAATGAGAGAATTTGGCTTCTCTCGGAGTTCAAAGGGATCTCTGGGACCTTAAGAGAGGGGAAGCAGTAGCTTATAAGGCTCTGGCGTTGCACAGGTATCCCTTGGCCCCACCATTATCGGTAGTGCCAAGAAAGCCCACGACGGGAGCCCGGGCACCACCGGATTTTGTTGCAACCGAGCCTTTGATCTCCGAGCGGAAAAAAGGGCCCAACGTTCAGATGGAAAATGCCGTTTGCTTGCACTGGACTCGGCACCGACAGTTTGCAGCACCACAGAGCACAGTGCTGTTAGTAAAGGCTGGGCTGGGCTATGCTGTTTCGCTCAAGTCTGATTTAGTAGGGTAACCTTCCCTTAGGAAACCGGCATGCTATCGCGTATTCACTATATCCAACCCCAAATATTCCCCAATCACTAATACACTTTAAAACACTTCGGGTTCACGTTATCAGTTATTATTTATTTAACATTACAGGAAACAAGCACTTTGCTGGCATAATAGGGAACTTTGGGCAAGTTCTCACCTAGATAAGCGAATGTGTATGCAGAACAATCAAAGAAACTAAACAAATAGTGAAAGTAGGAGGTGACTATAGGTACCTACAGGTAACGGGGATTGACGGTAGGTATCTACAGGTGACGGCTGGTACTGAAAGGAGCAAACGGGTTCAAGCTTCCGTCTGGAAGATGAAAATTCTCTCGGCGAAGTGAATGATCAAATCCCGGGAAATCGTAGAAGGGAAAGAAAGAAAACCCAGAAGACCGGTAGGGGCAATCGCCGCTCACACTATCGGAATTCACCAAGCACGTAGATAGAAGAGATCAATTCACAAAGAAAGAGTTCACGATACGGAAATTCCTCACTCTCGGTCGTGGTTGTCGTCCTCTCTCAACCCCGTGCTAGCTACAAGCCTTATATATCTCTCCCCTGACCTAGCTATCGTGACAACCATTCACATCTCGCTATCTACCTCTCTCTCCTCTATGAGCGCATTATAAAACATAGGAAGCCATGAAAAATAATAAGTGCGAGTAAAACCGAGTATCCACCCCACAGTACCTACAGGTGACGGTAGGTACCTACCGGTTACTCCCGGGCCCTTATAGCTAACTGGATCACGCTTTCCGGAATAGTACTACTGCAAGACGGCCGGCACCTATAGTCAACCCCTTAGACTACCGTCTTTACGAAAGACGGACGCCAGAGCCCGGCACGCTAAAACAACCTTCCCGGGACGGACGGGACGCTTGGGAACACTGATCAAAGCTTCTCTTTTATCCTCCCATTATTCCAGATCAATTATCCTTCTAGCCGAGAGTCCAGACAGTGTTCTCACGGCAAGTACTTGAGAAACCACAAGTGCTCGTAAGAGAAACCCAAAAATAGCATCCTATTTTCTCTCTCATATTACGCCATTTCTAAGCCTCGTCACTGTATCTCTATATACAATAATAAGTAAAAATTACTAGTACGGATTACAAAATTAGTATAAGGTATTTTTTACAGTGCGAGATCTTTAATAATAACATTATACATCGGGAGCATACTTGCCTTTTATCTGCTAGGCTAGGTCCGAGAACGAGGGAGGGGTTAGGAAAGCTTAGTGAAGATCGGACGGACATATTACCGGTACTGTAGACCGTGGAACCCTCGCCACGGCCGAATTTTAATACTATTGCCAGTGTTCCCAGCCGTCCAGTCCGTCCGCCTTCGGGGTAGGACGGGACTGACTACTGCTCATAGTCCGTCTTTTTAAGGGTGCTAGGATGGACTGCTGAGACGGACTGTAGGGGACTATAGTCCTATAGCTTGGACCTCAGGTACTAGCCTAAGTGTTGAGAGGTATCTAGAGAGTACTGGTGGAAGCGAGAGGTATCACGATTCACGAGTTAAGAGAAGTGCGAATTCAAAGAACGCGAACCTATATTCTAGTCGAACAAGAAGAAGACAGTTAAGAGAGAAAAGAAGAAGGGAAACAAAAGGAAGAAGGAAAGTGCGGATGCTAAGAGGAAACAGGGGTGACGCAAGCGGTTACGAGGTATCACTCGTGACCGCAGCAACAGAGAATATCACAGCACGGCCGCAACTACTATTTCCAACACTAAGTTGAAATCATACACCTCCTAAGGTATCATTATGTTGGAAACTGTTGTTACAGTCACGGTTGTGTTGTTGCTTTCTCCGTTACTGCAGTCACGAGTGACACCTCGTGACCACTTGCGTCATCCCCTCCCCTCTCAACACTTCGTTTCCTTTCTCCTTTTTGTTTGTTCTTTTCTTCTTCTTTCTCTTAATTCTCTCTTGAGTTAATCAAGCAATACAAGTTATTCGCCGGCTTTCCCACTTTACTAAATCTCGTGATACTGCTCGCTTCACTTGCCTACTCCAATTCCCGATAGATCTCAACATTATAGCATCATGATACATCACTCGGATAGTCTCCAACCGTCCCCTGCCGCCCCTCATCATCCCCGATAGTCCCCCCTTACCCTAAACAAACATGCCTTACCCTGTAGGGCCCGGCGCCCGGCCCAAGGGCCTCCATAAATTAGGGGACTTTGTCAGATTAAACTTAATGCCTTAAGGACGCTCCTCCTAACAGATCAACAAGTACTTCAGTTCTTGAATACAATTCCATTTTAAACCCCACTTCCATACTCCTCCGATGCATACAGCCATCAGAATTCCCGAATCCCCCCACAACTCCTGCTGGAAATGGTGGTTACGTGCTCAACGCAAAATGTCGTTGTATCATACCCTCCATAAGCTAGCGTTCCAAAGTTACCAGGTTTTATTTTCCTTAGCGTCCTGTAGCCGACGTTTTGGCTGTTATCCCTTCTCCTTCCTTCTCTCTTGTCTTCATCTCGTTTCTCACAATTCTTTTCGTGCTCGCATCCTGTGATACTTCCAACAACTCAGCCCACGGAAGCCATCACAGACCATCACTCGCCTACCAATATGGTTCGCAAGGCAAACTTACAGAACGTACGATATGATACAATACGAGAACTTACTGTAAACTTATCAAACATCATTAGCAGGTCATGTAATAGCTACTAGAAATGTGAGAAGACTTAATAGGAGGTAATGGAAAGCATCGGAAAGATATGAGAGGTGGGTGGCCTCTGGAAAGGCAGGTTAGGAAAAGCAAAAGGCCGACAACGGCCCGCCCATAGATGACAAGGGATTTCGCCCCCGGGTCTTAGAAAATAACGCATGATTACCTGACATCAAACAATTTGGCGCAAAACTGGCACGTGTACTTGTAATTTACTGCACTGTCTTACTCAAATCCCACGAGGACCTAGGGCGTGAGCCGCAAACGTATACCACGTTGAAAGCATTATTACGTAGATTCAGGTGAAAAAAAACTCAGGCCGTTAGCTATTTTACACCAAATACAGCCATTTTCAGAAACTCCAAGTTTCGGCACTGCCTAGGTAAGAAATTTCAAGAAGTCGCAAGAAGCATGAGAACAACTATTTCTTTCTATAATAGAAATATCAAGCCTGTTAATTAATAACTTATGATTTTTTGCACAATAGTGTGGTAAGATTGGACAGTGACTTGAGACTTTGTAAGAGGGTGCCATAATAATATCATACAAAAAGATACATGACAACCACCTTTGTTGTGGGTTATCTCTGGTTTCTCAATTCCATAAAATTTCTATCCAATTTTTCGTTCTAAAAGCTGCTCGCTACCTGTTCCCCAGTTTGATTTTGGCCTAAAGGGGAACCCCCGTATTTGTTGGGAGTGATTAAATGATCAGTAAAGAGTGCTAGGTTTTTGTGTAAAACTCGAGTTTTTGCCGCCCAACTTTATAACCAGTACATCTATTAATATGAGGAAATAGCGCAGCGGAAAACTGTAGTGCAAGAGGATTCGCTTATAACTTGGGGATTGTAGAGGAAAGATGGAGGGGGTATATTCAACAACTTCATTTTCTCAAACTAAACTAAAGGTAAAGGCAAGCGTATCAATAAGACATAATTAGAGTATCCTGATCCTTCAATTGATAACCACACCTATTTCTACATTCCTGCGCATGCCCCCATCCCTCGGTACACCCCGTAATTCTCAAAGAAAGATATATTAGGAGAATCTTCTCCGTAGAACACTAAAGCTCTAAAGCGACCCATCACGCTCCTGGATTTTCCACAGAGCTCCCGCAACATGCAGAGCTAACCTCGGCCTCTGAAAACACCAACAAGCAGCCCTTGGACTTGACTGTTGTTCTTGCTCACAGCACTCTACCCCCGCGGGGAAGGATCATACCACGTTACTATGCTAACCTTGAGAAAGAGTTCTTAACATAGTTTCCCAATCTCAAGGTGCCCTTTCTGTTGAGCTTCTGATACATATCGAAAAGCTCCTGCGATGCTTTTCGTAAGGTGGGGACCTACAAAACCGCCGAGTGAGAGTGAGCAGAAGGGGGTATATTGAGTAGCAATGATAGGGCGTACCGGTATTCAAAATTGTGATGTTTGAAAAAGGATAGTGGGAGTGGGAAGCTAGATGACTTTGGTATTAACGGGGAGGAAGGCATATCCCACAATCCGGTAGATATGGGAGCAGTGAAGCACCAGTTGCAGAAAGAAAAAAAAGACACAAGTGGGACAAAAGAGAAAACATAGGGCGAACCCTGTAAATCGCTCTATAAACTCTTATACTTTGATCCCTGCGGTACGCCAACTCTCATGTGCACAGGACGTGTCTACACGTAACGCATGTCCACATTTATGAAGCTACCATCCACCCCCCATATAGGCGTGTGCAAAGCTAATCATGGACAAGGATGGAAAAACTTAACACAATGAGCGTGAGAAATAAAAGCTAGATTAAAAGGATGCATCTATATGAAGGAGTAAAGGGAAGTGCGAATGGACTGCAGGAGTATACAAAATTGGTTAAATGAAACCCAAAGAAGAAAACAAGGAGTGTGGAGGGGGTAGGGCGGTTGGGGGGGAGTGGAGGGCAGTAAGATAGCGAGAAATTCTAGGTGAATGATTCAATCCGGGGGTTTGGCATCAGGGGTGGTGCCTCAGGCAGCATGTAGAGAACTCTGTACAGCCGGCCAAAGATTACGTTTCATCAAGTTTGTTAAATTGCCGGAAGGGGCATATCCAGCGGGTGGAGGGAGAAGATTGGGGTTCTGTCGTTGGATATCAAAACCTGCGGGCCCTTTTAGAAAGGGGCTCAGATAGCCCGGGTAGCTCCTATAATTACTACTAGTTAGTTAATATATTGAACAAAAAGTACAAGTGAGAGTGTCCATGTAAAATTTCAAGTTGAATGAGAAGAACTTCCCCAGAGAGGTCGGTTGGCGATCAGACTCTTTGGGCTTGGTGTTTTGTTTCACTTTACCGCCAAGGTTTCATATCAAATCATGCCTTATCACTCAAAAGGCTATAGATATCTGCTCTTGTGAAATAGCTTCATTCAATGGTCGAACCCCTGTTCAACTTCCACTCTATTTCCTGCAAGGGCGGATGTCCGATATGCTACAGGAATATACCAGTCACACCGGACAAGCTATTGTATGCCAAGCAGACTAATTTCCTAGCACAATGTACCCGTTGTTGGAATATTTTGGGCTGCTCACGACATACATATTTTCCCATTCGCCATAAACACGGAACACCACCACCACCACCTTTGACACTATCCGTTATGAATCGTTTCACTACTATTAGGTTCATACTTGTCCAAACATCAACCCTGCATATCTAGTGCGACAACACCAAACACTGGTTCACCTACAACGAAACACGAACATCTCAGATGCCGAATAGCCACCATACCCTCGATCAACTACAGAAGAACGACCTCGGGCATTCGGTTCTCACCTCACAACTTATGCAGAATAACCGGAGACACGGTACTCGGCTGGAGGAATCCCATGTGAGATTCAGCATGCGCTGGAAGCGTGCTGTGGAAGTTGGTTTTCTCTTGAGGAGGATATAAGGTCATTGGTTCTTCCGCTTGTTCATTAGTTATCTATCTCGTTCATTACACATTCGTTTCATCTCCCTACTCAGTCACTAAATTGTTGTCGCATCTTTTCACCGTCGTCCTTTTTGATCTTTAGTCACATCTTCTTTCTATATTCTTGTTCGTACAAATAAAAGTTCTTTGCCGCCCGGCAATCCACAAGTGCAATCCACTGCGAGCTTCCAGCCTGTTGTTGAATACCCGTGAGGTACTCATCCTGGCTGTATAGGCCAGGCCGGCCTATCAGACAGCCGGGACAAAGCCTATACAGCCTATAGGCGGGCCCGGCCAGGCCAGACTCTTGTCTTTCGAAGCCTGCAGATGTAGGCCAGGCTAGGCCGTCGAGAATTTTGGTAAGCCAGGCCAGGCTTTACTCCAGCCTGGCCTACCTGGCCCGTTGGGAACACTGGCAGTAACCTCACGATCCCCTCACATCCACTCATGGCAGCCAATGTGGGTAATGTTAGGCCATATTCGTCGGGTGTGTTGAGATTGACGTCGTTTCGCCCAAGAAGTACCCGCACGACCCCCTCATGCCCATTCCGTGCAGCCCGCGAGAGCGGTGTTTGGCCAAACTTATCAGCAATGTCGGAATTGACGTCGTTCCGCTCCAGCAGTGTTCTCGCGACCCCCTCGTGCCCATTCTCAGCAGCCCACAAGAGAGGTGTTTGGCCAAGTTTGTCGGCTATGTCGGGATTGACGTCGTTCCGTCCCAGAAATATCCTCACAACCCCCTCATGCCCATTCTCAGCAGCCCACGAGAGAGGTGTTTGGCCAAGTTCGTCAACTATATCGGGATTGACGTCGCTCCGCTCCAACAGAACCCCTACGACCCCCTCATGCCCATTCTCGGCAGCCCACGAGAGCGGCGTTTGGCCAAGCTCATCAGCTACATCGGGATTGACGTCGTTCCGCCCCAGTAGTATCCTCACGACCCCCTCATGCCCATTTTCAGCTGCCCAAGAGAGCGGCGTTTGGCCAAGTTCGTCAGCTGTGTTAGGATTAACGTCGCTCCGTTCCAGCAGTAGTCTCACCACCCCCTCATGCCCATTCTTGGCAGCGAGCAAGAGTGGTGTTCGGCTATCTTCGTCGGCTGCATTAGGGCTAACGTCGCTCCGCTCCAGCAGAACCCCCACGACCCCCTCATGCCCGCCCTCGGCAGCACACAAGAGGGGCGTTTGGTCAAGTTTGTCAGCCATGTCGGGAGTAACGTCGTTCCGTCCCAGCAGTATCCTCACGACTCCCTCATGTCCATTCTCAGCAGCCAGTAAGAGCGGTGTTTGGCCAAATTCATCAGCTGTGTCAGGATTTATGTCGTTCCGCCTCAGTAGTATCCTCACGACCCCCTCATGCCCGTTCTTAGCAGCAACCAAGAGGGGTGTTTGGCCAAATTTGTCAGCTATGTCAGGATTAGCGTCGTTCCGTTCCAGTAGTATCCTCACAACCACTTCATGCCCATTCTGCGCAGCCCATGAGAGCAGTGTCCGGCCAGATAGAGTGTCAGCTATGTTGGGGTTGACGTTGTCCCACTCAAGCAGTATCCTCACGACACCCTCGTGCCCATTCTGCGCAGCAAGCGAGAGCGGTGTTCGGCTGTCTTCGTTAGCTGTGTCGGGATTGGCATCACTCCGCCCCAGCAGAATCCTCACTACAGCCTCATGCCCATTCTGCGCAGCCCACACGAGCAGTGTCCGGCCGAATAGGGTGTCAGTTATGTTAGGGTTTACATGGTTCCGTTCTAGTAGCATCCTCACGACCCCCTCATGCCCATTCTCCGCAGCAAATGTGACTGGTGTTCGGCCATATTCGTTAGTTGTGTTAGGATCGACGTCGTCCCGTGCCAGAAGTATCCCCACGACCCCCTCATGCCCTCTCCCGGCGGCCAATGTGAGCGGTGTTAGGCCATGTTCGTTAGCTGTGCCAGGATTGACGTCGTTTCGTCCAAGCAGTATCCTCACAACTCCCTCGTGCCCATTCTGCGCAGCCCACGAGAGTGGTGTTCGGCCATATTTGTCATGTGTGTTGGGATTGACGTCGTTCCGTTCCAGCAGTATCCTCACCACCCCCTCATGCCCTCTCTTAGCAGCCCAGGCGAATGCCGTGTTACCCTTCAGATCAGTGGCCTGCATATCCCATTTATCCTCCCCCAATAAAGCAACCATTATCTCCTCACATCCGAAGTATGCAGCACAGTGAAGCCCTGTAAATCCCTTAGGATTGTCTTTCTCATCAAAAGGCTGGTCCCAAATACTCATCTTACGCAATAACAGCATCTTCGAAGATACGTGCCTATCGTATCCATCGAGTAGTTTCAATGCAAGCCTTTTCACACTCTCAGTCGTTTCTCGTTTGGCATGTGCACCCCAGTAACAAGAAGCATATTCGACAAAAGGGATGGTAGGTGGGACCGAACGAAGAGTAGGTGATAAGCCCCTGACCTGCCGAAAGTTGAGGTAGGTCAAACAGACCTCAGCAATCATCGAGTGGGGCCCGCTAAATAAGTTGGGATTGTGGGAGAGGTATTCCTGCAGAGTGTAGTGGACAAGGCGGAGGGTAGATGAGGACTTCTCGACCGTGACAAGCCCCAGACAACATGTTAGTAGTGTCTCTATCGGAGGAATATTCCGAATATTCGAGTCCGTAAATCCTTCTTCGACCCCCAGAGCGTGGCATAACTCGTCAACATGTAGTGGCCGCTCCGAATGCGATATCCACATTAGAACTTTCACGCCAAGTTTTGACCTGCTTCTTTGCTGTGCCCTTATTCGTGATATGGTTGCGGCATAGGCATCACCCAGACCCTCCCCTTTGGTCATCTCGTCAAGCTTTTTCCTTCGCTGGTGGAGAGTAACCTCAGCCAGGATTGCATCAATGTTTAGGGAAACGAGAAGGAAACTAGACATCACGGTTAGCAATTGACAACTCGGGCTTGTACTGGAAATGTGCTTAATATTCTAACTTACATTTCTGAGATCTTCTCCGGAATGATTCTCATAATATCAGCTCGCAATTCAGCATCCATTGCTTTGGGAGTGGTATCACACCCCAGCCTCATCTCCAGATAACTCTTGATATCGTCCTGGGTAGGAATGACAGGTATCCTAATCGCCTTGCTAAAAAATTCCACAATTTCGTCGTCGATATGAGGCCTCCCGGTAAGCAATATTCGCATGTTTGGTGATACCCGAACCATTTCTTGCAGTGACTCAAGGAGCTCCCGCCGGTGTCCCGGAGCTGATTCGTCTAATGCGTCGATGCATACATATATCCGCCGTAGTGACATAATAGTCTTCTTCAGAATTTCTACCATATCGGGAAGTCGGGGAAGTCGGCCGCTAAACTCTTCTTTGCTTTTGTGAAAAGCCTCCCGTATATGCCTCGGGATCCCTCCTCTGCTGGAAAGTTGTTTGAGGATGGCACCCAGCATATTTGTGGTGGACTGTTCCTGCTGGGCACGGAAATCGCAGTAGAGTCCCACAACAGCAATGTCTTTCCCCACTGCCTGATCGCAGAGGGCATCGATCACCAGGGAGCTATTATTTGCTAATTGTCAGTGACACCTGCATTGCCTGTCTCTAAACAAGCGGCCTTCCTATCATACCTAAGATATGTTTTCCCCACCCCTGGATTCCCGTAACAGAACAACACTGGTTCAACGCAACCATCTTCCCCATCACACCATTTTCTGAACTCGTTGGTTTCTAGTACCCAGTTTCCCACGCTATCGAGTCGGTCAGTCTGCACACCCCCGTGCCGTTGTAGTGGTTCAAGTGGCGATAGCCACCGTATAATCTGGTGTCTCTCAGCATCTTGTCCTGCAGTAATGTTGACAATACTTGTATTATTGTAGTTCGTCAACGCGTTGAACGAGTTGACATTGCCGACGACCTGCTGGCGCCCAGACAGCATTTGTGCTAGAGCTAATGATTTGAGTTCCTTTTTTATGAGAGATAGGGAGTGGTCGTGTGGAATGAGTATTTAACTTCTCTCTGAGTTCGAGGGAATCTCTAAGACCTGAAGGAGAGGAGGCAGTAACTTATAAGGCTCTTGCGTTACGCATGTGCAGCCGCAGCATCCTTCGTAGTGCTTAGTAAACCAGCCCCAAAGACAGCGCACCACTGGGTTTCGCCTGCAGATCAGCCTTGGATCTCAGCTCGAACAAAGATCCAACGTTTGGACGAAAATACCGTTTATTTGCATTGTACGAGTACACAGTGCTAACAGTTTACACTACTGCAGATCACAGCACGGCACCGGTGGCTTAAAGCACTCGTACAGTACCGCATTATTTGGTTAAACTGGAAATGGCGCTAGAGCGGCCAGACAAAGCTTATCACAATCTGCGAGTGAGATTTACAAGAAAGTCACCCACTAGGGTTAGACTCGAATGATCATTTGCCAGAGGTGCTGTTTCGACCAAAGTTTTTACTTTTTCGAGGGAAAGAATTTCCTGTAGGGATTTACTCTCATTCGCCTATGAACCTCACTTTATTTGACTGCTCCAACGCCATTTCCAGTTTTATCAAATAAGTTATCGGTAATAGCTCGATCCCTAGGATCCACAAGAACCCATCATAGCCCATCACTCGCCTACCAACCTAGTTCGAATGTTGGAAATCGCAGTGCTATGGCCGCACTTGATGCAGGATGTACCCGCACTTCAAGGTCGCACTAGTACACGTACGCACTAGTCACAGGACGTGCAAGCTATGAAAAAAATCTCACACCCCTTTCTTTCCTTCTAGTTCTTTCTCTTTCTTTCACTTCACTTCTTCCTCAAGTCATTCCTTTCTTCAACTAGTCACAATCAATTATGATCTTCATCTCTACCTAATACAAACTTTGTGTCTCCACTCAAGCCGTTCCACTCCACTGTGTAAAACCCTCACCGTTAATCATTACCACCGCATCGAATATTTTCAACATCGAATAGTGAATTTAAATAGTATAGATACCATACGATACGATACGGTAACTTACTATAACCCTAGCAGATGTCGTAAAACGAAGGATCGGGAGTAAATAAGGGGATTGGTGGTGTAGGGAAGGGCAGGTGAGGAGCACTATCGGGATTACCATTCCACGCATAGATTACAATGAGATCCAGAGAGCTCAGCCCCGAAATCCTAGAACGAAGCAAATGATTACCTGACATCAAGAATTTTGGTGTAAAATACCATTTGCTGGTGCCGTAACTTGCACGGGAGTGGTTGTTTACAACACGATAACACACGCTATTCTTCGAACACTAAGAGAAGTTGAGGTTTGAGCTGTAAATGTATATCATGTAATTGACACCATCATAGCATATTATAACATCGGTATATCTATCTTAGGAAAGGTATACAAGGATTATCTCAAATTAAAACCATACAGAGACAGGTGTATCAATAAAACATAGCCAAAGCACCCAGATCCTTCCACTGATCACCACACCTATCTCTGTATCTCCACCCATGCCCACATTCCTCCACATGCTCCCGTGATAATAGAGGAAAGACACGTCGGAAGAATCTTCTCTGCAAATCGCTAAAGCTCTAAAACAATCCATTATTCCCCACGCACCCCACAAAACTCCCACAACTCCCAGAATTAACCGTGACACTAAACAATATTAACCTTCAGTTTTAGGACTTAGCAGATGTTCTTACTCACGGCACTCTACCCCTACGGCAGGTATTCTACCTGCGATATTAAGCTAACTTTCGGGAGGGTTTCAACCTAAATTTAGTTCCCCACTCTTAAGGCACCCCTTCTGTCGAGCATCCAATACATATTGAAAGACTCCTGTAATACTTTTCGAGTAGTGGGGGCCCCCGAAATCAGTGAGGGAGGGTGAGCAGAATGGGTAGATTGGGCGAGGAGGGTACGGTGTGTCTTAAATTGTGATGCTCAACCAAAGATAGCGGGTGCAAAAAGCCACATGTCTTTGGCATCGATAAGGAGAAGAGTTTATCTCACAACCCAGTAAATAGGGGAGTGGCAAAGGACGGGTGGTATAGGAGGAAACGAGAGAAAAGAGAAAAATAGACCAAGCTCTGCAAATCACACACCACAAACCCTTCACCGTTGATTCCCGCTGTGCACCCGCTCTCATGAGTGCAGGACGTATCTATATATGACTTGTATTTATATATATGAAGCTTCCATTCACCTCCCCATAATTCAACGCCGGCAGTAATACAAGTACATGCAAAGTCAATCATGGACGGACATAGAATAACTTAACCCAAAGGGCATAGGAATCAAAAGACAAATCAAAACGAAGTAGAGGAGAGTACAGAGAAGCATTAATGCACTGTGGATGTCGACAAAATTGGCTAAGCGAAGGACCGACTATGAAATTAGGAGTGTGGATGGGGGTAAGGTGGTCGGGGAACAGTGATAGAATGGGAAATTGCGAGTGAATGATCCGGTCTAGGGGTTTGGTATCTACGGTGGCTGGCGGTCTAGGTGAAGGGAACGGTCTGTGGCGGGCTTAGGACTTTGTTTCGTCAAGTTCCTTCCATTGCTGGGTGGGGTATGTGTAGGTAGAGGGAGAAGAGTCGGGCTTTGTCCTTGGGTGTCAAAATCTGCGAGTCCTTTGAAAGGGGGCCCAGATAGCTCAGACAGCTCGGTGGAGGAGGGCACTGTTAGTTGCAAGCTTGCTTCATATCTAGGGGCCAAACTCAGCTATAGTAGCTGGTCCCGCAACAACTCCGCGACTCTCTCATGCCCATGCCGTGCGGCCCGCGAGACCGGTGCTCGACCAGCTTTATCAAGTGTGTCGGGATCGACGTCGTTCCGCGTACGACAGGTGTTGGAAATGCTGCTCGGCATGCTCTGGCTATAGTTTCTTTTGTTTCATGAAAGCGTAGAGGATTAGACAGATGTTTCCATTGATGGACGGATAGGAGTATGGACAGTCAAAAGAAAGCATGAAGGCTAAGGAAAGGAAGGCAGAAGGATCTAGCATTTTGGACCAATGCCCGAGGAAAGAGGGAGTCTTTGTGATGCATTTCTTTTGTTAAGATACAACGCAGAATGTTTCTTTCTTTTGTTATCATGAGGGATAGACAAAGTGATGGGGGAAACATCCGTGGAAGAAAGCAGACTGAGTGGCAATCGTTGGAAGGCTGAGGATAGAGTTACCTCCCCATATAATATCATACTCCTGTCTCTACCGTTAGTTTAGCAAGCAAGAACAACAGACCTAAGTTGCTCGCTATCCACCCCCGTTGCCATCCGGTGCCGTATTTCCATTCCGTCAAATACAGGGTAGGCCTTATTCAAACACTACGAGGATTTAGGGCTTGAACTGTGAATCTACACCATGTGATTGACAACATTACAACATACAACATCGGTATGTCCGTTAATAGAGGGAAATAGATAGCGTGGCAGAAGACCGTAGAGTAAGAGGATTCGCTTAGAACTTAGGGATTGTGTATAAAAGATAGGGGAGGTACTGTACATTCAACAACTTCTTTATCTCAAACAAAACCAACGGTAAAGACAAGTGTATCAATAAAACATAATCAAAGCATCCAGATCCTTCCATGGGTCACCGCACCTCCTCTCTCTACATCTCCACGCATACCCCCGTTCCTCCACACACTCTCGTGATAACCAAGAAAAGATATGTCAGGAGAATCTTCTCCATCGATCACTAAAACTCTAAAAATAACCCATCCCAATCCCAGGCATTCAACAGAGCTCTCGCAACTTCCAGAACCAACCGCAACCTCTGACATCAACCATCAGCCCTGGGACTTGACTGTTGTTCCTGCTCACAGTACTCTGCCCCGGGGTAGGTATAATATCATAACACGATACTATGCTAACCCTGGAAGGGGGTTATTAGCCTAGTTTTCAACGCTTGTGACACCCTTATGGTGCCCTTCTGTGGGGGTCCTTCTGTGGGGCGGCTTCTGATACATACCGAAAAGCTCCTGCAATGCTAGAGGGCGGAGGCCTACAAAGCCGGCGGGGGAGGGCGAGTGGGGGAGGGGTAGATTGAATGGCGAGGGTAGGGCGGGTGTATTGCAAATCTTGTTGTTCAAGAACGGATAGTGGGGCTGGGAAGCCAGATGGCTTTGGTATTAATAGGGAGGATTTATCACACAATCCGGTAAATATGCGGGTAGTGAAGACCAGTGGCAGAGAGAGAAAGAAACAGGGGGATAAAAGAGAAAAATAGGGGAAACTCCATAAATCGTTCACTATAAACTTTCCACCACCGATCCCCGCGTTGCGCCCACTTTCATGTATGCAGGATGTGATACATGTAACGTAAGACTGTATGAAGCTTCCATCCACCCTATTATACAACACGGTCGCTATCAAAGGTCTAATCGCATAGGCTATCAATCACCAGGGAACTATTATTTGATAATCGTCAGTGACATCTACTTTGCCTTTCTCTAGGCAAGGAACCTTCCTACCTAAGGTATGTTTTCCCCACTCCCCGACTCCCGTAACAGATCCTAGAGCTAGCGGAAGTAGATAGTTGACGGACAAAGATGTGAGTGAATGCAAGCAGAAAAGTACGATGAAATATTACAAAATGTCTTGAGTGATTTCATTTGTTCCGAGGTTGAAAGGAGATGAAAGGATCGACGGAGATGGTTTGTGGCTGTCTTTCCTTTATCACCGTTATGGAAGTATGCAAGCAAATGGGGTCATGTATGGAGAGAAATGGATGAGTGTGGGGTGGGGAACGATGGAATGAGCAAGATGATTTCCTTGTACTCTATAATATGAACTTTTCATTTTTATTTTCTCCCCTTCTTTGAATGTCCACCTCCACCTCCGCTATGCTTGCTCCTCATACTCCCTTCAAAGCCGGGCCGAGCGCCCTTCTTCTTTTTCTTCATTTGTACCTTCTGCTTCCCGCCAACTTTGACCCTCTTGCCTGACTTACCAGCCTTCTGTTCTCTTCTTGCGGCAAGGTTGTCCTCGCGCTTTTTTTGCTTCATGGCTTTTGATTTTGCAACGTTTTCGAGGCGCTCTTTCCTGTTTAATTTTTAGTATGCTAGATCATCAGAGCGAAAGGAAAGTGAAACAAACCATTCACGCTCCGACCTCTTCTTAACCTGTTCTTGTCGTTTAAGTGACTTCTTCAGCAGCTGCCCGTTGTCGCGAATTTTCTCCCCAGCAGCTTGTCCAAGTGCTTTTCCCCAGAGTTCCTTCTCCTCAATCTTCGCCTGCTTCTCCGGAGCCATAGTTTGTCTACGAGCTTTCTTCGCCTCAACGTGCCTCAATTGCCCGAGGACGTCAGTGGGGCCCTTTTGTTTTCGAGTCTTCTTAAAGTTTGTGAGGGTAGCGTCAAGTTCCTGTCCGTCGTCGAAGGTGACAATGCTAAAGGAAAGGTTGTTGGCAGGACTCTTTTTCAATTGCTCTTGTTGTGATGTCTCTCCTTCCCTAGTTGCTCGCGCCTCCTTGAGTTCTGCTTCTTCTGCAACCTTAGCTTCGAGACGTTGTTGCTTCTTTCGCTCCTTCCTAGCTTCTTCCTTTTTCCGCCGGATTTCCATTAGCTCCTGGCGGTTCTTTGCTCCAGCCCCATTTGCAGCTTGCCGCCGCGCACGTAGTTCCTCGATGCGCGCTGCTAAGAGGGCACGTTTCTCCGCTCTCGATGCAGGATCAAGCTCAACTTTGGGCGCTCTCTTGGATGCTAGCTCGCCGGCTTCTGGGGAGGTGATTGTTGTAGATTGAGAATGTGGAGTGGAGTCTCCAGAGTCCATCTGTATATCAATGTCACTATCCGATTCGCTACCTAGTGACTCGGATTTAGCTTTTGACAGTGTCAGATTCAGTAGTTTACCGTAAGAACTGGAATAATTAAACCTCGCGCTAAAACGTCCGAAATTCCCTCTCTTGGATAGAGGGGTGAGAGCACAGCCAAAGCTGACCACCTCAGTCCCGGGCTTAAGACAAAAAAAAAGCCGGACCATACCAGCAGAGGAAACTCCAACGTCCTAGCGCAGGCTCAATTATTCCAGTTCTTCCGGTACTTGTATGTGACTGATTTGAATTCGATGGAGGGTTTGAAGCTGCTAGCGTACCTTTGACATCAGCGGTCTTCGAAGACTCCCTAGCCTCCGCCTCCTCACTCCTCCCGGGCCCGATGCTCTGAATGGCAATTTTTGGCTTCTTCTCCCGCTTTCTCTTCGGCATCTTGGCTTTTTTCCGAGTCTCATCACCTCCCTCGGTCCTCTTCTCCTCATCTCCCTGCTTCACCTTGGCCGGTGTCCCCTCCATTGTTGATCCAGAATCCAACTTGGCCTTTTTGGCCTTCTTTGATTCCTCCTTTGTCTGCTTCCTCTTCAGCTGCGACGGCTATCCCACCACCCGATTAGAAACATTAGATAAAGCGACAGAGCCGAAAGAGCGCAATCGCAAACTCACATCACTTTTATTCTCCGGTACTAGCGAAAGTAGGCCTTCAAACGCATTGTGGTAGCCATGGATACGCTCCTAAACATCATCCACCGAATCAACTTTAGAGCCCCGGCAAAGTTTTTTTTTTCCTCCGCGGGAAAAAATGCGCATACCTCTATGTCAGCCATTGTAGATTAAGCTAGCGAACCCGTGCAATAACCTAATACCGAGAGATGTGCGTTGATTATGAGGTAAGAATCGGGGGGTAATTGTTGATCAAGGAAGAGACTCAACTGGCGGGTTGGTGGGCGTTGAAGGATTTGGTGGTGAAATGTTTCAGTTCGGGGGAGGTTCACAGTGGGTGCCAAGGTTTTGAGTTTAGTGAATTCTTGGCATGAAGATACCAAAATGTTTCCGCGTACTGAAGATACCACAAAATTATACCAGATACCACTCGAGTGCAGAAAAGTAATTTCTAATCGGGGATAAACCATAGATATCCCGTTATCCAGGCTCCGTAGATTTATTCCGTAGGCAATTAGCAGCCAGAACCCTCGCTTTCCAACTATCCCCTCCTCTATGCACCCACCATTCAAACATATCTCAACCCCAATCGTATGTACGACACCCGAATCTAATTTATAATACAAAGATATCCTCAACCCAATTATACAGTGGGCGGCTTTTGCGGGGATTCAGTAGATGGCTCTCCAAGCAATTCTCGGCGTGCCTCGTGTATAGGATCAACAACTCGCGGTCCCTCAGGCTTCTTCTTTCCCTTCCTCTTCCCCTTCTTTGCCTTTTTTCCCGAAACAACATCCTATAAGGTAGTTAGCATATGACCTTCACTCTCGAGAAAGTCAAAATCAATAGTACTAACCGCCGGATCATGTGGTTGGTAAGCCGGCCCTTCCCCGGAAAGGTCTACCTCGGGATCGGTCGCCGCGATCTTCTGCGCCTCTTGCCAGACATAATACCGTTCCGTAAGGACATGCTTGATGGCCCGCTGCGTAACCCGAATCTACTCCCCCGAGCCGTGAGCCTACCCATCCCCACCAAAAGAACCCAAGATCTCAAAGTGAACAATTGATCCCAACATACCTGCCCATATCTCGTATTCGACTCGAATTCACCATACCCCGGCTCCAGTCTCTGCCTCTCGATTTTCTGAGTCTCCATGATATTCCTTTCTTTAGCACACACCCACCAAAGCTTCTGCAAGTCCTCCCAGCTCTTCCGCCGCAATTCCGCCGCCGTCCACGGCCGACCTACCCCCCTCAGTACCAATTAGCCTTCTAACCCCCATGTTCAACACTATGGACAAGGTAGAATAGAACAAACCATGCTTGTAATCCTCCTCTGGCGTCGGCAATGCCTTCTTGTCGCGAAAGAATCCCCAAAGCCCGTGGTCAGGATCGACCTTCGCGGCCGTTCGTTTAGAGGCGTCTAGGACTGGCTCCGGGAGAGGAAATTTGGAAACGGATATCTGAATGTCCTTCTTAGGCTGACGGTGGATGGCGGATACGCCGCGGTTTTTGCTGCGGTCCCGGACCCAGCGGCCGAGTGGGGCGGCGGTTGTGTGGAATTGGGAGGAAGACGCACGGACGACCAGTAATGCGTTCTGCCGGAGAGCTGTGGCTGGCCTAGCCAGGGAGTGCGATGACATTCTGGGGGGGGAGGAGGGGGGTTGATTTTTGGAATCGCTAGAGTGCTAAAAGTTTTGTGGCTATGAAGGAAAGTTTAGAGCCGCGAGGAGTAGCTTGGCGGGGTTGACGTTCATGGAAGATCACTCGCTAGAGCGCTATTCTAGTACGCACTTTGCTAGTATGGTAGCACCTCAACTCTCAAGATAAGCGTTTGCGCTGAGCGGGTGGCTGGGGGCGCACGGTACCGAAGAAAGCTCGACGCGAACAACCACCCATCGTAGAAAGCTTAAAAGCAACTCTACTCGAGTATGATACGAGTGCCATAAGCCAACCTGTGAGCAGGAGACTAGTACCAGGGACAATTCCGCAACCAACTAATCGATCAACCGATCAACCGATCAACCAACCGATACCCTTTCTCCAAGCATGAAGCAGAAAAAAAAAGAAAGGGGGGAGAAGAACCCTAACTTATCTCCTCCTGTTCATGGCAACCCAAAAAGCCTTCTCTAAACTAACGATACCCCGTTGACATACTAGGAACTATAAGAAATACTACGCCCATCCCACCACACCATCCTTACGATGCCCACTACACTATAAGTACCGGTACTCGAGTACGACAAGGCTAATCCTCACACCCACCCCTCCATTCCCACTTCACTCCCAATCCCAACCCAGAAAGTAAATAACAAACAAAATCCGCAGCCAAGAGCGGGTAGCGCAGTGAGATATGTCTACCGTTTCCGAAAGCAGGTATATATCCTTGCTTATCATTCCGGGGAATATCCCCTAAAGAGGCTCTTCCGATCATGGACTAACACAGAAGCCCAGTCCTGTCCGTCCTATAAATGATTTCTGCTCCGCTCCTCTTCGTCCGAGGGCGACAAAATAGAATAAGACTGACGAGATATCTCGCAACCATAGCTTCTCTCCGGAAAGATGGTTGACAGGGACCATAAACCGCCTGAGCTTGATGATCGGCCTACTGCTGTTTCTGGGGAAGGAGGCGCTAGTGCCGGAGCCGTGGAGGGCGGAGGGGAATTAACGGCGAGGGTTGTGGATTCAAAAGCCGAAAGAGCACTGTGTAGGAAGTTTGACCTAAGGTTATTACCGGTATTGGCGGTTATGTATTTGTTTAATGCGTAGGTTTCTTCCTCTCTCCTCCCTCCGCTCCCCTCCCCCGTGGGATGCTGACAATGAGAGCAGCCTAGATAAAGGCAATTTAGGCAATGCCAAAACCAACGGGTTTGAAAAAGACCTAGGCTTCACCGGGAATCAGTACAATATCCTATTATCAGTATTCTACATTCCCTATGTGCTCTGCGCGCCACCAGTAGGAATGCTAGGGAAGAAGTACGGGCCCAGTAGGGTGCTGCCGATAATGATGTTTACGTTTGGGAGTGTGACGTTGTTGGGGGCGGCTTGCAAGAATTTTGGGGGAATGATGACTGGTCCGTTATTCTGGCCGCTTCTGAGAGATTGGAGCTGGGGCGCTAACAGTGTGGGATTAGTGAGAGTAATATTGGGTGCTGCAGAGAGTGCTTTTTTCCCGCTGGTAGGAATTTATTGGTCGATTCAAGAAGGAAAAAAATTCTGAATGCTGAAGCAAGTGGATGAGTGATATAGGTCATATACTACTTAACGACGTTCTACAGACGTGGGGAATTAGCACGTAGGCTTGCTATATTCTACGCAGCGAGTAACATTGCCAATGCTTTCAGCGGTACATATCTCTGCCCACTCCGAGCCCCTCTCTATCATATTAACAGCCCTCAGGCCTCCTCGCCTTCGGCGTCTTCCACATCAATAGCCACCTCTCAGCCTGGCGCTACCTCTTCATAATAGAAGGTAGCTGCACCGCTCTCTTCAGCTTCTTCGCATACTGGTACCTACCAATGAGCGCCGCGAAAGCCCGCTTCCTAAGCCCCGAAGAAAAGGAACTCGCCTTCTACCGAATCCAGGTGGATAGTTCCTCCATCGTCGATGAGAAATTCGACCTTAGGGAGTCTATCAAGGTCTTTAGGATGCCGGTTGCATGGGCTTGGCTGGCTATCGAGATCTGTCTGGGTGTCCCGTTGCAGAGCGTTAGCTTATTTCTGCCGCAGATTGTGGGGAGGTTGGGATACAGCGTCGTTAAGACGAACCTTTATACTGTTGGTATGTTCTCACTGGGGTGGTTGAGGGGTGGGGTGGGAGGGGGATTGAGCTGATCTTGAGGGGGAAGCGCCGAATGTTACCGGTGCGGTAATGCTGCTTATATTGGCGTTTACTTCGGACTTGACGAGGCTGCGGTCGCCGTTTATTGCCTTGGGTACATATCCTTCACAACTCATATATCACGAAATCCTAACAGACCCAGGCTTCTCCTTTCCACTAATCGGTTTCATAATCTACGCCAGCATTGACGTCCTACATGATAAGAAAATAGCCTACTTCGCAACATTCATGATGTGCTGGGGTACCTCCGCTCCCAGTGTTCTCTTATCAACATGGTGTGAGTGACAGTCCATGATCCCCTCCCACTTCGTAATATTAACGCTCCTCCCATAGACAACAACAACATAGCCCACGAAGGCAAGCGAATAGCTCTGACCTCCGTCGGCGTGCCCGTACGCCCTTCTTCCCCCCTTCGCTCTCCCTCCCCTCCTCCACTAACACAAACACAGGTAGCAAACATGATGGGCGTCGTGAGCTCCAACATTTTCCGTCCACAGGATGCACCAGACTACATCCGTAACTTCCTCCCCTCCTCATTCCCATCGCTGCCCAGGCTAATGGCCGAATAGCTGCATTGACAACAACCGCCTGCTTCGGCGCAGTCGGCATGCTCCTAGCGGGAAGCTTGGGCACGTACATGGTTTTCGATAATGGTCGGAGGAACCGTGCACAGGGTGTGGAGATTGACGCACGGGACGTGGCGACGAAGGTGTTGAAGGATGGGCCGGCGTCGCCAAATTTTAGGTGGTTTTTGTAGACTTGGGAATTAGTTTATGATTTTTCTTATAGATATGATACGAATCAGAGTTCTTTTCACAGCGGCTTCAACACAGGGTCGGGGAGAAAACGAGTGCTGCCTAGTGATTGCAATAACGTTGGAGTTATCGAGCTTGCGTATAGCGGTAGGCAATTAGCCGATGGCTATGGCTAAAATCCGTATGAATATGTGACTTCAGGACCACAGTTTCCAGCAAGGCCCACAAATCACGCAACACCGAGTAGGGATATGGTAGGGGACTAGAGCACTGGTACCCGAGTGAGAGATTTATGGGATACTGGTATACAATACACTATGCATGCTTCACGGAAAAGTGGGTACTATTCGCACAACAGCGTACTTGTAGAAGCACTTGTAGAAGCACTTGTAGACTCTACAAACTGATACCTTACCTATGACACGAAGCAGCGTGGCAAAGCACTCGGGTACTCGAGCAAAAACAAGCAAAAAGTGCAAGTGCATTATGATATACACGGGTGACATATCTCCCAGACATCAAAATCAAGAATACGGTAGGCAGTAGAGGCGCTATTGGATCACTTTTCCTAAAACAATTCTTTACGCGTCTCAGATTCACAGTATTCCTTAAGCAATTGCGTGATGGAGTGGATGTTCAGGCATGTGCTATGCGCGGGCCCTAGATGCTAATGCCATAGCAGCGGGTTGTGGTTTGAGGAAGACGAGAAGTCTAGCACGGCCTCGGGTGCAACTAAGAAAGAGATAACTTAGTGGCTCTTAGTTTCACCTGACCCATTGTGACCTACCTCTATATTATAGTAGCTGTGTCCAGCTAGCTTCGGCCATTGCGATACTCTCGAGAAAGTCTTGCGTTCGAAGTTAGATCTTCCATCGCCAACTGCACTTCTACGGACTACCACGATCCTCCGCAATCCTCCCAATCGTAACCAATCCCTAGTACAACAAATACCTTCGCTGACAACCCTCAATGGACGCGTTAAGAGACCCACACAAGCGACGCCAGCAAGCCCAACGCAGGAGTCTCCCTAAATCCTAGCTTTCCCCAACCTCAAGCCTACCAGATTTCCCCCCAAAACGATAACGCTTAGTCCACCCAAGTAATTGGTCGGGGGGAAGTGAAGATTCTAGGAGTTTCGAACCTCCAATGGAATCACTCGTCATCGCCGAAAGACAGTTTGACGGCCTTTTTAGCTTTCCCGCCCGCCTTTCCTTTCTTTTTCTTTATGGTTCCCTCCTTCCCGTTCCCCTTATCATTATTCTCATCCTTTTCCGCAGCATCATCTTCATCGCCATCCCCAATTATCTTTGCAACCTTCCGCTTCTTCCCCTTCCCACCAATCTCTGTGATGTTCACCTTTTCAGCTACCGACTTCTCCTCAGGGACTTTGATGATACCACCCCCCTCCTCTCCCTCTCTCCCTTCTACGATTTCCCCATTATTCATGGCCTCAAACTCCTTCTTCGACAGCGTCTCCCCAGACACTTCGTCGAGCACATACGTAGGCGCATCGTCGTCTTCGTCCGTAGGCTGTTTCTTGTTCCGTGGTGCGATATATCGATCCGGACCACCGCCGCCGGAATGCTGTTGTCGGAGCCGCCGGAGGAAGGCAGGTTCCTCCATTTCTATCGTATAGTATTAGCATCAATTAAGTCCTGTGAGAGGGAGAATCGCGGATACCGTATGTGAGGTTTTTGGAGCCTTTCGACATGTTTGCTTGAGGATCTCAATTGGAAGGGTTTCTTTTTGGAAGGTGATGTCGAAAGAGTTGTTATGCCAACGCGCTGATGAAGACCAGTCGTTGGGTTAAATAAAGTCTTGGCGGGGTATTGTGGAGTCTGTGGGAGAGAGCCACCCACCCCAGTCCTCTGGTTGGACCTACGGATTCCGGGAGAAGTTGCATTCTTTGAACGATCTTGGCGGCAGAATCGGTCGACATCCCCTCATTTTACACAGCCTTGTTGATTACAAAAAATTTCCAAAACCTGCCAGAGCCTCTAGAGCTCTCTACGGTAGATATTATCATGCATAAAAGGGAATCTCTGTTAGCTAATGCCTGCAATGCAATACCAGAGATAATGATAGTGGGCAAAAAGTACCTCTGCCTTATGAGTTTCCTACACAAAGGGCACATTGCCAGTGCAATGACATCCAGCATGGATCCCAAGTGCTCAGCCCACATAGTGGAGTGGGAGAATTCTCATAATTGCCATCCAGAAAGTCTGGGCAATTTCCTGCACTACGGCATTGGTGTTGTTAATTCTATATTACTTTCAGACAAGCTGAGAGTGCTTAAAATCAGCCAATTCTAGTATAAAATGGGGGGGTTCCGAAGAATCTTGTCGCCAGGATCGTATAGCAGGGTCAAGTTTTCTTTTTGACTTCACCCCCTCTAAGGCTCCAAAGAGAGGTTCCGAATTTTATCAGAGTAGAGATTTTCATGCTTGAAAACAGTACCATACCACCAGATGGGTTGGTCCGCCTTCTTTCAGCAACCGGCTCTTATCCATTACGTATAAAATTATATTGAGAGGACTTTGTGTTGATTTAATGCTAGCACTCATCTGGGCACAACCTATCTATTCAGACTCTTTTGGGCCTTCCTTCCCCCCTTTTGCCTCTTTTTTTCTCTTTGCTCCAGGCCTTGGTGATAGAATATGCGTTATTACGGCAGAAGAACATGATAAGCAATCAAACCAAAAGTCTTAGTGTAGATCATAATATCTCACTCAAGCCAGAGCTTGCCCCCCCCCCGGTAAAACGATACTAGCACATTGCTCAATCGTAAAAGACAATGCACCTCCAACGACTATAATAGTATTTACTTCCACGAGTAATTAATTAGTTAATGGCATTGTTTGCTCTTGGCGGCACCCCAATTTCTTAACCCTCACCCCTTCCCTACCCCGCCAACCCAAGGAACATATAAAATCGATCAGCGCAACAAACATAACCTGCCCTATATCCCAAGCTATCTCCCGCACAATCTTTCAGGAACACCTTATAACCATCACATGATATTATGTAGCAGCCTCTCCCTCCCAGGTAACCTTACCGCTTACCACCCCTCTCCATTTCCCTTCCTCCCACACCACGTCGAATATTCAACATCAACCAAGGTATCATAATGCCCGGTATGCAAAACCCTCCGATACAAGACGTCTCAGAAGGAAATAAGGAAAACCTTCCCCTCTGGCTAGTCGAAGCCTCGACGCCCCTCTGGGAGAGTGGTCAAACCGACTTCTATATTTCTTCCAATGGGGTAACTGTCCGCACCCGTCCCCCTGTAGAACCGAAGCAAACTGGGACTCTCAAAAAGAGCGACCCCGAACTCGCTGAGGCCCTCTCTCGCCTAAGCATGTATGGCCGCGGAGGTACTCCCCATGCCGCAACAGTTCCAAACACCCGCCCCCGCCAGCGCAGCAAACTTCCCGACCGTTTTACCACTAGCACTTTCGACGTGTTCGAAGATCCAGGAGAAAGAGCAGCAGCTAGGCCGGAATGGGAATCTGTTCCTTTAAGCCCCGGCATAATAGAATTGCTCGAATCGAGTGACCATGTACCTGAGACCGCACTTCCTGTTAGAAGGAGGGCTGCTAGTTTTCCTGGAAAGAGAGGCGGAAGTATTGATGCTGCTGGTAACTACGAGAGGGTTGCGAATCCACCCGCGGTACCCTCCCGAATTGCACTCAGTCCCGTCGTGGATAGCCCGCCTCGGGAGATAATGAACCCAATCCCTGGGATCATGGAACGTCGCTCTATATCATGGGGCCCGCTAAGTATTGTAGGTTTCTCCTTCTATTTTTTCGTTTATAGCAACTCCCAATCTAAGACTAACTTGATTGTGCAGACAAAAAGCTCACCGCCGGAGGCATACATCAGCCCGGGAGAACCAGAGACATAAGGTGTTACGTCTACTACTTACAAAGGGGAAAAAAAAATATTCTTCTAATGTGGCTACGATGGGCGTTCTGCTAAAAAATTTGTGTTGATCATATGCTTTAGCTGTTTACTCTGTAGCCAATTTCAATTTCAGTTTATAAACCCATATCCCCCAAACCATCCACACCTTGCCAACAGTCAACCGTATCTCGCTCTTTGTGTGAAGTGTGTGAAGTGTGGCGATGCTATCATGCCCTTAGGAAGGTCCAGGAGCTTCTATCCCAAAATCAAGTAGTTAAGATAGGTTTTAAAAAAGCATAGCCATGAATCAGTGACCGCTCCGTTAAGATCTGGATAGGATGGCACTGCTTAAAGTTGTGGTTGGCGGGGTCAGATTTTAGTAGCCCAAGATAAATTAAGTTTTGGCAGGACCTATGAGCCAAGCCGAGTGATAATATGTGCTGATTGCACGGTCATCTCAAGCTCTCCCTTTATTTTTTTCTTTCTTCTGGCAATAAGACACAGCACCTGCACAAAACAGAGGCAAAAACAAGGGAACACACGCTTTAGACTTCTTTTGGTTTTGCTGTCTGCTAAATCCTTCCCTGATTACATTTTTCTAAGAGAAGTGGCAAACATTTTTCGGCTCTCCGTTCTTTTTTAAGACACATTCCTTTTCCTACCATGCATACCTTTCAGGTCTTGGCGGCGACGGTGGAGCTTGAGGCGGCTAACTCGATTCGTCCTCCGTAAGATTTTGCTTGCCTGTCGCCTCAACACCTTCGCTCCTTTCCCCTAAAGACCGGCAGCGCTGGGGTTTTTTTCTTCTGCTCAAATTGCAGTCTTTCTCCCTTCCCCCATTCTCTCTCCAGAACTATCGGGCATTTCTCCTTCAACCAGTCTGGGGCGCTGGTCTTTTTCCACCTTCTTTTGCTGTCCCCTGCCAAACCTTCCGAGGAATTCACACTTTATACCAGTGAAGTGTTGGTTTCGCTCCTGTTCACAGCAAAAGTTACGAAGGTTCGGTGAGATTTTTTCATGAGCGCTTTTTCTTTCGAAAAGGCCTATCTCTACCACAAATCGCCGCTGTTTCTTACCGCACCATCTCATCAGGGACGGCTATCTTTTATTCGATAACCTACCGCCGATTTCCCCGCCATATATAATTTCCATTACCTTCAATCTTTCCCCTTCCCCTTTTTTACCGATTGCCTGCTATGGGGTTGGTAAGCCAACTTGTTCGGCGGATTCCCTCAAAAGATGCTATTCCCTCACTTGAAGATATTTCTAAGGGCCGCCTTCCATCCCGGTTATCATTTCTGCGGCGGCGTATACGGTTAAAAGGAAATTCATCGATATCCATCCCGCTGGGAGTCGTGTTGTTGTTCCCGGTGACAGTAATCCTACTCATAATGCTTTTGTTTTCCCGGCATCCGGACAATCGTACTTCAATCTTGATCCCTTCAGGCTCTCCTCCTGCGATAAGGTAATATTTCATTCTGATTTCATCGTTAGGAGACAATTGACCAGTAGTATGCGCTCTGAGTCTAACTATCTTTGCAGGAAAATTTCGGAAGCTTATGATAAGCCCTTCGTTGTTGGGTGTTTAGAACTAGTAACGGATACTCCTCGAGTAAATGCAGCATTCGTTGTGTTGGCTAGAAATAGTGAGTTAGAGGGCGTTATCCAATCGGTAAAATCGATAGAACGCCATTTCAACCGCTGGTATAACTACCCATATGTATTCCTCAACGACGAGGAGTTCAATGAGACCTTCAAGTCGACCATCGTCGATTACATCAGCGGAACAGCAGAATTTGGATCAATCCCGAAGACAATGTGGGGTTTCCCGGATTGGGTTGATAAAGATGAGGCCACCGAGTCAATCGCGAAACAGGGAGATGCTGCTATCATGTACGGTGGTATGGCTAGTTACCATCACATGTGTCGTTTTTATTCCGGGTATAGATAATTCCCCTTCGATGCGCCTCGAAGTTTCCACCCGCATTATTCTGACGTCTATTCCGTACTAGCTTCTTCTACAAGCATGAACTACTTGCCAAGTACGAATGGTACTGGAGATTAGAGCCTGAGATCAAGTACTTCTGCGATATTACCTAGTATGTAACAACCTCCCCAGCTTAATCACTCGGCACTGACCGGGACCATTAGCGACCCATTTCTCCATATGCAACGACAGAATAAGACATACGGATTTACCATTGCTGTCAAAGAGTTGAAGGAGACTGTCCCTAACATTTTCCGATATGCATCTGCGTACAAGAGAAACAACAACCTTCCAACCACGGGTCTTTGGGGAATGTTTGCAGAACCGAGGCAGGACCCCAACCAGCCACCAGAGGAGAAAAAAGAGGAGCCCACGCTTGATAATGTCAACTCTGCTGGCGAGAAATGGCCCGTTGTTGATGGCGATGCAATGGAGGGAGAGGCCTACAATATGTGCCATTTCTGGAGCAATTTTGAAATTGCTAGACTAGATTTCTTCCGGAGCGAGAAGTACGAGAAGTTTTTCGAGACTATGGATAGAAGCGGCGGTTTCTGGACCGAAAGGGTATGTTCCCAGTAGTTTTACAAATTTGGCTTCCCTTATGCTGACCATCTCTACAGTGGGGAGATGCCCCTATCCATTCTCTAGCAGCTGGTGTCCTTCTTGAACCATCCGATATTCACTATTTCCGTGACTTTGGATACCGACACACTACAATTCAGCATTGTCCGGCTAATGCCCCAGATGCCCAACTTCCAAGACCCAAGTGGCTCGAAAAGACAACTACTGATCCCAAAAAGGCAAAGGAGGAAGACGATTATTGGGAAAACTGGGACTCGGAGAAGCAGAACGGTGTTGGGTGTCGATGCAGATGTGACACCGACATTGTTGATGTTGAGGGCAAGCAGGGTAGTTGTCTGTCTGAGTGGGTTAATGTTGCTGGCGGATGGATTGAATGATGGGGAGACGATGAGATGGCCCAAGCCGCATCTTACTACTAGGTGCGCGTGGGGAGCTAAGATCGGGATTACAACTGCATCCGGAGTCTGTGTATTGTCCTTTTTTTTCTTTTTGGTTTTGTCAAGTGTTGTCTACGACGATTTCCTTTGCTTCTTTCTTTTCGGTATTTTTTTTATATTTCTTTCCCCTCTTTACCCATGCCCACTTTCTAAATAATTTCCGTTCAATTGTGGTTCCAGTTGTTGTAAGAATCGCTGCACGAATTCTCTTCTCCCTTATATGTATAGTGGTGGAAGCGTTAATCTTGCTCTGCTTTCTATCCCGACGCTGGTGTCAGATTCCGTTCTGTGGATCTTGGCGGGGTTGCTGACGTCTGTAGGGATGTCCTTTTTTTTTCCCCATTTCTTTTCCTTCGGATCTCTATTCCCACTTCTTTTCTCATATTTTAAACTTGGCGGTGCGGCGGGGTGAGAGGGGAGGGAGCCTCGTGTTTCCTCAATTCCCTTAGGTGGTTCTTTGCAGCGGGGAAAAGGGGGCGGAGGGTTTATCTTCTGGTAGGTTTGGGAGGGGAAGCAATGGAGTAGTCACGAGAGCTTTATAGAGGTGGAAATGGAGCGGGTCGGTATAGCAAGCGATTATGGGGTGTTTATCTTTTCTTCTTCGTGGGGCGATGTTGGATGATGTTGTACTGTATAATACTGCGTCTAAATCGCTAGCACAAGTAAGGGCTGGTGAATTCAAATAAAAATAATAGGCTCTGATAAACGAAACACATGATATGAATATAAACTATAACTATAGGGCTTTGAAGGTTCACGAAGGGCATAAAAATGGATCCAAGTGTTATCTCGTGCCGGCACTTGAGCAGGGCTGGCAATCTGGGTGAATATGTATGGTATGTATTACAGTATGGTCAAAGCTGTGCGGTATCATTGGATCCGGTATCCGGGAGAAAGGAGGGGGAGGGGGGGGTTGGACCGGAATGAGGGGGCATAACAGCACTTAAGAAATATATTTTTTGGGTTGCGGATCGTATGGTTGTGACATTGCGATGCTTGTATGCACGGTAGACAAGATATTATTTGCTCACGTAGCAACATCATGCAACCCCTGACCCTAAGAGCCTCAACTGTAACCTAGTATACCGGTATTTCCCGTGACACGGTTGAGGGGGGGGGTTACTTCTGACTGGGGGGAGACGGATGATGATGGATGGGTTGGTTGCTACGAGTAGCATCACCTGGTTGCATTTTTAATTTAAGAACAATAGCGGTAGACAAGAGAGGAGTCATAGAGTCATGGACTCATGGGCCATGGCTATATAAGTCAACTTAGCAAGCTGTCCTTCCATTTCCATAAAGTCGTTTGTCACTCATAATTCTCCCGAGTCCCTTGAAGGTGGAAACGTGTTCACGCCCACAGCGAAGGGAGTGAGAAATACCATACCGTGTCATACCGGCATCCCAGAGAGTTACAGTGCTCGAGTAACCCTTATCCATGAGGCCAGAGATACTAGCCATATAGGGAAAGGTGAGACACGCTATACCTCGAATAGGTCACTTTTTACCCCTCCAAAGCCCACGGGGAGAGAGAGAGAGAGAGAGAGCTGGGTCTGTATGCAAGAAAAGAGCAGCAGACCAGACTGGAGGCCTCGCTCTCCATTATTATACCGGTATTGCAACTCACTGAGCTGAGGATTGGAAAGGACAGTGATAAATAGAGCGATAGACTTACCTTTCGAGTGCGGTACATATCCAGCAAGGTTGGAAAAACTGACTCTGAACGCCATCCACATCCACATCCATCCACCCATCCCACCACACAACCACCCCGCCTCTACTCCTCTTATTTACCACTCCAAACTTCCCACTCACCACCGCTCTCCACCCCCACCACAGTCACCAAATAACAACCACAAAATACTCCCCGCTCATCTACTGGCCCTCTCTCAAATCTGCCATTACTGCTGCTGTTGTGGGCTTGCTACCATCTTGGAGTAACTCTCTTCATTGTCCGACCTTTCATCGAATAGTTCTCCCGAATCAAAAGAGAAAAAAGAAAAGAAGAAAAAAGAATAAAGCTATAGTCCCTGTTTTGCTTTGCCCGGTGCCTGACTGCCTTGTCCAGCGTCTCCTGCCGTCCGACAAAACCTATGAGCAAAACCCCCCCCTATACGCTGGAAATATTCTGCCAATTTTTCCCTCTCTAAATATCAGTTGACTCAACGAAGCGAGCACTGTTGCAGTCCTTTGTGCGCTCGTCTCTATTGAGTCCGAGGAACAGGTGGACCAAGACCTCGTACCAATCAACCTAAAGGTTCACATACCCAGACAGGCAAGCCCCTCCTCCTCTCCCACCTCAACCAACTCAACCCCCCATTTCTCTCCCCTACCCTAACACAACCTCAACCACAACCCCCTTCTCGGTTTCTCTCTCACCTTCACTTTTTTTTTACTATTCTCCTGTTTGTTACGTTACAGAAAAGGTACTCTACCCTAATCTCTTGCGTTCCCCTTCGTTCACTCCACTTCTGGAATACGCTGCACACTCAGAGTTGTCATCCATTTGTTGCTGACCGAAACAAGGCGCCACTTTTCCTCCGTCTTGCTACACCCACATCCCCGTAACCTCGTCAGAACTCCTACGTCCCCCTACTTAAACCTCATTTTGTACGGCACCTTCGGTTCGGTTGAGCCTTCGACAATCAAAATGTCGACCCACTCGGAAGACGGCGGCAGCGGCTTAATGGAAGACTATGAGTTCCTTAATAGGTCTACCGAGACTTCTGATGACGAGGACGATGCTTCATCCATAACCTCGATTAGAGACAGCGAAGACAATATGTCTATTGAGGATAGCGAGTCTCTTGCTGAATTTCGTAATGACTCTCCTCATTCCGATCCTAGCCCTGGTATTCCTGCATTCGGTGGCCTTGATGAACAGCACCTCGATAAAAGTCGGATGACCCTCAAAGACGAACGTTTTGGCTCGGAACAAGTGGTTTTCGAGGAACCAGAAGACTTCGTTGGTGAACAGATTTCCGTGAGCTCACGTGTAATTGAATTTAACGAAGCCGATTCCATGGACATCAGCCAGCACCTAAGGGTGGACGAACCTCCTCCTGCCAAACTCTTCGCTACAGTGCGGCAAAGTATGAGCAAGCATCAACTTGTTATGGAAGAGCCTTTCCGCATCCTGTATATCGGAGCTACGTCTGCGAAGGATGAGATAACTACGAAATTAGGTGGTGCATTAGCTGTCCCTGTCACTGAATCAACTAGCTCTTCCTGCTCATGGGAAAGCTCCAAGGGCTCCCGTTTTAATGTCATACCTGTTTCATCTTTTGGAGCTCGCAGCAGTTCACCCGAAGTCGAGCTTGTGGAGTCCTTTGGCGTAGAGATGGCCGTTGACGTATGCACTGCGGCGAGAGAAAGTCGGCCAGACACTTTATCCTTGACTCTGAATGGTAACCAGTCCGTGTCGTCGTCTTACGGTGATAACGGTCCTCAGCTTGAAAGCCCTGGTTGGAAATTGCCTCATTTAGCTGTTGTCTTTTGTTCAGAAGATGACAATGCGCAGAGGCGGTCGACCCGAGTATCCGCAAGAGCTTTCATGGCTCGTCACTCCATTCCAACTCTTGTTATTTCTCAAGACCCACTCTATCACAAAATCACAGAAAATTACACCCTCGATACACGAAGTGTGCACATGTGCCTTGAGTCGCAATCTGATTCGAAATATGGCTACCTCGTCCATAAACGTTTGCCTATTGATCTAAATACCTTCCTTAATCTTGATGTTCGCCAGATGAACCGCAACTTGGCCTGCGTTACCGGTATCTCTCCAAAGTCCGATCGGGAGAATGCGCTAATCCCGGTTGGCGGATTACGAACATCTGTATCCTCCATTGCTTCGACTAACACATTGCTGAGAGATGTAGAAAAGGCACCCCAACAGCCAACCTTGAACGCCTCGAGCAGCCTATATTGGGTCCGTGACCAGAAGCGCGAAGACCTATGGAAAGTCTTCCTCGTGGGCTGGATATTCGTGTGCGGTCTAGCTGGAGCGACCTTTGCCATTGCGTGCATGAAGTTCAAATCACCGATGGCCACTGATGAAGCTCTTGCTCCACTTATAAAAGCCGTTACACAGATAACCTCTACCTCGACCGTAATATCCCCTACTACGGTCTCCGTTATTACCTCACTCTCCACCGCAGTTCAACATTCGTCGAGCATCACTACAACATCGTCGTGTGGCTCTAAGAACGATATATCTAGTCTTGTCTTCGACCCAAACTCTTTGACATTGAATCAATCTGATCAATTCACGGTTCATGTTATCGGAGATAACCACCTTATCATACGTCCCCCACAAAAGTATCTACTGCTCCGAAAGCCACCTACTCTATTCGTCGAAGTCACCCGTGGTAGAGAGGAGATATCTTCCGAACTCTCAAAGCCTCTGGAAGGTGTGTATACGCTAGAACTGGATAGTGAGGAAGCTTGGGGATTAGTTAAGATTTCGATTTCGACTAGGAGCGCGCCCTTGATCAGCGAGACACTAGAAGTTGACTTTGGGTCACCTTGGTTGAAGCTCTCGGGATGGCTTAAGGCGGTAGAACAGAAAAAGGCGGAAATCCAGGTCATAATGGAGCAGACCATAATCGAGGCAGACAAAATTGCAAACGACTTGACCGACATTGCAGGGAAGCAAGCTCAAGAGGCGAAGGAAGTTATGGTGGCTAAGGCGAAGGAGATCACAAATAGTGTTTCAAAATTCTACCAAGGAACCAAGTCCATCACTCTAAAGCAATACTTCCCCTCGGTCAGCAAATCGGAATACGTGCAAAAGGCACAAAGACAGGCCAAGGTTGTCTGGGAGAAGGAAACCGGGAAGCTTTCTGCAAAGAAAGAGGAAGTCAGGCGAGCTGGATGGCTAGGCCGATAAGTGGCTTGGCTCTTCAATTTCATTAGTATGGTTAGTTGGTCGGTCCTTCTGCTTTCTTTGATTTTGTCCTGTGTCTCAATATTTCTCCCTCCAGCTTTCTACCAATTGGAAGGGGAGGAAACAGTGTGGACTTCGACGGGCCTTCTCAATTTATTGTTCATGTATGTGATTAGTTAGTATTTTGTTTTCTTCTTTCATTTTCCTCTTGCTTTGTTTCTCTGCTTTCTTGTCCGGCTCCTGGAGTATTGTTTTTTCTCTTATTAGGTGGGAGGGGGATGGGATAGGAGCCCTTCGGATGCAAAGGACTTGGACAGGATTAGGGGGATGCACGGGACTCGGTTAGGTCTATAAGGAGTTCTTTCCTTTTTGTTTTCAATCATATTCTATGTCTTCTAAGTGGTATCTTTGCTTTTCTTTACTCCCCGTTCCTACTACGTGCAGGGCGAGGACCTGAAGAATTTCGGAATAGGTAGGTGTTCTCAGGGTGAATCATTATAAATAAATAAACGGGCAACAATGGTGCAAGAGCAAGCTTCTTCCGCGTGATTATCATCAGCTTTAAGATTGCACATTTTCAAACGGGGGGAAAATCACTTTTACTCCTCACTTTATTAAAGACACTAACTTTAGGACTAGGCTATAGCTTCGTGTAATGAGGAAATGGATCTAGAGCAGCCAGAGTTCGCATACTCCCCTCTTTACTCCTATAACACCTATTCCTAAAGGTTAAGAAGGCAAGAAAGAGGACAATCTATGCTCTGATCTCCTTCAGCTAGGGAGCTGTGTAGTAGAATACCACTAGACGAAGCACATCTGAAGGAGGGCCCTATGATGAAAAGAAAATAGGAGAGGGATGATGATCGTAGCGATGATGATCATAAGTCTTGTAAAGTAGGCAGGTATCCAAGCGGTCATAGCTTAGAACCGGGATTAAATGATATCTAGCTGCATATTATAGATAAAGAGGTATGATGCAGGTCCTCCTTAGTTAGTGATCTAGTATTATATGTATAATGACAATAGTGGACTGAAGCTAAGCGTATACTAGATACCAAGAGGTGATAAGAGTAGGAATAGTCTGATATGCTAGTGTGACGACCCGGCATATAGTGACTACAGCTGACTGAACTTATATAAGCCCATAAAAGATATTATGAAGAGGTAGCATAATTAAAGCAACAGGAATAATCAGCCAGCCCGGGAAAATACCATCCATCCATCGGTTTCCAATGTGGCATGAGTAGATAGTATACTAGTAAAGTGTCTATTTATTAGCAAACAAGGGCTGTAGGAAGGACCTAAGAACTAGATAGGAAAATCTTAGAAGAGTATTGTAGTTACCTGGCTAGTAGGCAGGGTGGTGGTATTTCGAGGGAGTGTGTTTCTTGAGTGTTGGGTATATATCAAAGTTATGCAATCTCTCTGGGAAGTCGGTCACAGTATTATAGCAAGATGTAATATCACATTGCGACGCCGAAGAAGTCACCAATATCTTCAATTCCCTTTCTTATTTCTCCTCCAGATTGAGTTTGTTCTCTTACCTTACCTTTCGCGCTTGATATCCTCTTGCTCGACACAACTCGGTTTAGAATCCCTCGAGCTATTACCCTTTTTTACCGTTTCACCGTTCGGTAGGTCGGTCTACAGCTTCCAAATCCTCCTCTTGAATATTGCACACGCCTTAGCTCTGGAACTCTATGGTATTGGGCATGACACCTCCGGTCTCTACTCCCTTCGAGTGATGTGGGGTGCTGCCGCCACCTGTTTTCCCTGCTTTAAGTTAGGCCATAAAAGCGCGACTGGAATGTCACGTGACATAGGTAGACGCCAAGCCTCCGGACGCTCCCTCACAACAAATAGCACTCGTTCTTCCCTTTCCCCCCACACAACTCGCACCGAACGAAACAACACCTCTCTCCGTCAAAACCACCGGCCCTAGTCTTAGCATCACTGATTCTTTCTGTAATTGACGAGTCACGGTTCTAAGCATTACGGTATTCAGTATCTCAACAAATCTACGCAATGACAGAGGTATGATAGCTTCCCTTTTTATTCTCTGCCCTTGCCTTCCCCAGCTCCTCCGCATCCGGAGAGAAAAAAAACAAGGCGCAACAAACGATGTTCACTAACCATCCTGCTATAACACAGATTACCAGAAAGATCAAACTCGTCACAACTCAATCAATATTGTATGTGCGCTCCATCACGTGTATCTTTTCATTTCAACTATCTGTCTTGCGCCTGACTGATGAGTTTCATTCTTCGTTCCTTTACCCTACAGGACAGATGTCGCGCCTGCCCATGAGGGTTTCCCAATGAGGGAGTGGTCCATTCGTGTGTTCATCCAAGGGGAGAAAGGGGAGGAGCTACCTGCGAATATATTCGACAAGGTGACATACAAGCTTCATCCGACGTTTGCCAATCCGAATAGGGGTATGTTCTTTCTGCCCTGCCTTTCCAATACCTTCGCCGCCCCGCAGGGAAATATATCAAAATTTATACCTGAAAAAAATGCTGCGAGAAAAAATGAAAAAGGAAGGAAAAAAGAATTGTCTAATTTAGGTTTGGTTGCGGGAAATAGTCGTCAAGAAGCTACCGTTTTTAATCACCGAGCAGGGTTGGGGGGAATTCGATATGGAGGTTGTTCTCCATGCCATCGATAAGGGCGGTGATCATTCCATTCGCCACGACCTTAACTTTCAGAAGAATAAATACGAGTCCGTTCATCCCATCGTGAGTCTTAGCGCTTTCTCCCCTACCGGGTGGTTGTTGCGATTGATTGCATAACTGACGTTAGAGGCCTTGCTAGACCTTCAATAATCCGAGACCGAACCTCGTCAAGGCTTTGGCCACCTCTGGTCCAGTTCCCGGAGCGGACACCACGGCACCGGAGGAGAACGGAGTCTCCAAGCGTGACAAGCGCAAGAATGATGGAGAAGAGAGAATCAAAAAGAAGAGCCGGAGTGAACGCACCGTCAGTGCCCCCCCACCCCTGTTCTTATTTTGCGGCCCCCGGCATGTACCACGAAGTTATATATTAAAAAAGAGAAACCTAATCCCTCTGCTCTCTCCCGCCCTCCTGATCAATCTTTCCGGTTGCAACATGCTGACTTGGACTCCACGGTAATAGTTCGACATGGAGAAGCTAGCAGAAGGCCTTCAAAAGCTCCAAGAGGAGCATCTTCTACAGGTCGTTCAGATGGTACACGATAATAAGACTCCCGAGACCTATATTAAAAATGACGTAGAACGTGAGTGCTACCTACCTACCCACCCTCAGTAGGTTAATCAATTGAATTAATTTTGTGAAACAGAAGGAGAATTCCATGTCGACCTCTACACACTTCCCTCACACCTTACCCAGATGCTTTGGAAATTTGTCCAAGAGTGTGGCGTCGACGTATAATTGTCGTTATTGCTTTTTCCTTCCACATATTGTTCATGCTCTCCTTGCCCGGCTTGGTTTCCCTCTCTTTTTTGATCCTTCCTCCCGCAAAAACAAACAAAAAACAAATTGGACGAAACTTGGAAAATTTTGCTTCCTTGGTGTTGTGTTTTTTCACCTGTTTTTTTTTTTTTCTTTTCATCATTTAAAACCCTTTTCTATTCCTGCTTGCGCTTGCGCTCGCCTACGCTGCCTGCTACAACTTATCTATCCATCATACCTTTTCAACCATCAACATTATCATGCATCCCCAAGCAAGCAATTCACTCCTCCGAAATTAGGCGTAATGGATTTTTTTCCCCCCATTTTCATCTACTTTTGCGCTTCTCTTTTCTTGTGTAGCTGCCTTTTTATTCTTTATTCATTGTGTTCATGCTATGCAAGATGTTCTTCATACCGTACCTTACCCTACCTTACTTTATTTTTAAGTGTTATGTTCCCCCCTCTTTTTTTTTATCGCGGTTCCATGTCCGGCTACGATAGTTCTAGTTTGTTCGGCATAAAGCAAATTACTACAGTATTATGATATGCCCTGACTCTGGTATATTTGTGCGCTGTGCTGTACGTGCTGTATGTGAAAACTTGTCATTTGTGGAATTGAATGGTGGGATGCATATTGTTATGGATAAATATTTTAGAGGTTTGGAGGAGGAGGGATGTTGGGAATTGAAATCGCTTGCTTTCGCTCTGGACGGAAATTGGGAAGGGGGGGGAAATGATCGAATTGTATTTTTTTTCTTTTTCTTTTCTGTTGGCCACAGGTCCGACGGGATGGGATGGGATGGAACGGTGGGCTAGGTGGTTAGGGTATCTTAGAAATGCTATACCAGTCCCATACCCCGCAGCACATACCGTAACCTAGCTATGAAATAAATAACAGTATGGGTTCTTGACGAAGAGAGATTAACTGCGAAGCATATTCTGCCTACCCCCACAGTGCCGGAGCGAACTATTATCATACTTGTATACCCATCCCATGGTAAGGCCTCCCAGTGATTACCTACTTGCGGATAAGTGATATCATAAACATTGTATTAATACTGTACGCGGTACCCTGCATAATAAAAATAAAATAAAAAAGCCAATCCACAAAGACTATTGCTGCCACCAGTGACACCACTTCCGCCGCAACCCCCCGGTTCCGTGGTGTGCTATGTTACACGATGACGAGGAATTGGTTGTCGAACCACTGCACGACATTCGTCAAGTATTATAAGGTGTATAAAGTACAAGCCCAAAGCATTTCATCCATCCGGCAACGCAATGGCAACACCATGACTACTATAAATTTACTCTCTATAAAATCACAATTCCTCAGAATGAACTGAACTGAAAAAACTGAAAATCTAGGTAGGTAGACATCCATCCACCCAACAGCCGCAAGGAAACCTTCTACCGTACCATAGCGAGACTACTAGTATCATACAGCCTCACCCACCCCTCTTTTAATATCATAATTATGATAACAAGTTATTATATAGAAGCCCAGAGCGCCGTAGTAGTACTCTTATCACAGCCAATCTTTCCTAAAAAAAAAAATGCATTGTCGTTCAGGAGTATTATAGCTAATCATACATACGGTAGTATTGCCAGGGTATATAATATAATAGCGAGGAAAGGACTTCTTAACTTAAGTTTGAGTGAGTAAGGTTGTTATATATCACTGAAGGAAAACGAAAGGTTTGAGGATAGTATCGTCATTGGTAATGCTATCGTGGGTTGTAGGAGAGGTGTGGTCTTATGTGCCCGGATTCCTAGGAAGAGAGAGATAGTCGCAGGGAGTACAGTAGTAGTAGTAGTAGTAGTAGAAATACCGATAGCTTGCTATTTACATCCCCTCCCTTCCTCCCTCCCGAACTGGGATAACTACGGTGGGGCAGGCTGTAGGCGCCCAGAACACGGTATATTGCAGACTACCCTCCGAAAGAATCAATCTACCCCTCGTAAAAAAGGATCAATTTTTAATTTTTTGATTCCCCTACAGAGTACTGGTATTATTTATATTAATCTAACCGTACAGATTAAGATATATCGAGTAACTTGTATATCATATAAGGAGGGGTCCAATATCGAAGGGGGATTAGAGCCCCGCCATGCTTGTTTCCCACACTGGCATCAGCACAACAGGATGAATACCGTAAAGCAATGTCCAATACTCTCACATATAGTACCTAGAGTCTAGTACGGTGCCTAAACCAGCATTATTATAGAGCTTGAGCCCGACCGAACTACGACTGTGGTATGATATGTACTCGTAGAACGGATTAAATACAGTGCTCTACTATATGTGCTTTCTATTCTCAATTAGCTAACCAACCCCCTCCTTCAGGAACCTTCCTCCCTCCCTCTGCTAAGAATTATCCTCTGCTAGCTCTCCTTCAATAATCCCAAATACGGAAGTAAGCCATGGCAAATCACTACTACCGGTACTCTCAGACACTTGGTAGATCACGACCAAAGCCTACCATACCATACAAGTACGCATACTAGAAACAGAGTTAGTCTTCACCATATATTTAATTAAACCCCTCGTCTTCCTATTGCCCTTACCAAAAACAACACCTCTCTCCTCACTTCACCTCACCTTCCAGCAGAGACACAGTACTATACTCGAGCACTACACTCTATAAACTTATAATCAAGTTCTACTATTCTAGCATAGTACAGTACGAAGTACAATAAGTAAACCCCACCAAAACCCCACCAAAGCAAAGCAAAAAAAAAACAAATACAAAGTCAGGAAAAAACCCCCTAAAAAAAAAGAACCCTGCTCCTCCACCTTCACAATACGGTACCAGGCTGGTGCAAAGAGTGATCGTAAAAACCACTGGGTGCAACCAACCACTTTTTTTTCCGATCACTTACCCTCACACCCTGGTACTTGTACAGTACTCAAACCCCACCAAACAAAATGAAACGAAATAAAAAATATCCCAAGTTTCGGAAATGTATTATATAACGGTAAAATACCAATAGTACCAGTACTCGAGTACCAATACTCTCCATCCCACCTCATCTAAGAAATAAAGAAAGAAAAGAAAAGAAAAGAAAAGTAAGCAAGTATTTAAAATAATAAAAAAGTAAGAAAAAGAAATATCATCTAGAGAAATACCTGAGCGATTAGGTTAAGTTTGGTTTTTACAATTACAATTGCTACAAGTGCAGTATGAGATAGCCTGCGCTAATTACCGTATGGTAGTCTCGATTAAACGCTAATTGCGGTAAATCACGGCCATTCATCGTTAAATTAAGCGGGAGAAGAGAGAAGAGGGGAAATGAGAAGACAAGGCAAAAGATTGCATGTAACGTAAGCCAACGTCACCGTGCGGCACGCATTATACTGTGTCGCTGCAAGTCCCAAGTACGATGCTTGTACAAAGCAAGGAGACAGGAGGGGGCGGCAAAGAGGTACAGGATATCACGTGAATTGAGAAACGTGATCCGAGTACAATGGTATCAGAGGTACCGCTATGGTGATGCAAACAAATAAGGAAAGGCAACATGGAATGAGCAAACAAGAAAACAAGCAACCCCTTTAACTAATAAAAAATAAAATAAATAACGGACCAAGTTTATAAATACTGCAAGGAAAAGGGAAAGAAGTAAGACAACACCAAGAACAAATCCGTGCCGTACCCTGTTTAGTTACATTCAGTAAAGTTATGCTATGCTATGCGTTAAAAGGTCGTTATTGGGATGGGAGGAGGGAAAGAAGGAAAGAGATGATAAGGATAATGAGCAGGAAAAAAGAAAGGAACGAGAAATTGCCGATTGAGCAAAAGAGAGGCTTTCAGGTAGAGATGTTATGAGGCTATTCTGCAGTGAAAATCGTCTGCAAACCAATCACCAGATCGAACAAGACAGAGTAAAATAATAATTGCATTTGTTGGTATCTTTACGACACTCTAATCTTTATGCAAAACATTCGCTCTGTGGTCCACCCAGTCAACACCAAACCCAAATGTACACAAAGAGAGGGGAGGTAGAACAAACCTTCGGAGAACCAGCTCCAAACTATCAGTACTAAGACTCCTCCCGGAAGGAATCTCGTCCACAATCCTCATAATATTCGCAAACAACTCTCCACCCTTATACGCCAATACAGCAGGCACGACAGCGACGTCCATTTCCGCCTCGTTGTGGTGCAATTTCACAAATCTTGTAGTGGCATACCGGCGAGCCAGTGTGTTCAAACAATCCTCCACGAAGCGGGATTCCTCTGACTAAAAGACCCAACCAACAATCAGCACTTCCTCCCCTCCATCCATCCAAAGAATGGACAAGCAAACGGAGGTTGACAAACCTTATCATTGTAAATAGTAACCACAACAATTGTCTCCGACGAGACCCTCTCCACAGCATCCAAGTACCCCACTGCATCAACCACCTCAACGCGACCGTATTTACGCTTACTGGGCGAGCGCCGGCGAGTATTCGACTGACCAGTCCTAAGCTCCTGCATCCGGTTCTTACGCCATGTCTTCACAAAGTCCTCCTCGCCGCTCTCACCATCACTGTTACGGTCCCTGACTCTCGGTGGAGAGGACGTTCCTCGTGGTCGGGACGATTGGGAGTATCCGGTGTGAATTGTATTTGTGGACTTTTGTAACTTTTCCTTACGCAGGGCGGATTCGTAGGATATCGCGTCTGAGAGGACACCTTTAACGCCCTTTTTTAAAAAAAGACATCACTATTAGCTAGAGGAAGAAGAAAAAAAGGTGAGTAGAAAAAGGGAAAACAAACCGTCTGGAAACTCCCAGATAAATGTGAAGAATGTTTGAACATCATATCTCTATCACCAGTTCCTGGAATACTACGACCACGGCCGGATTGACTCTTCTCTTCCTCTTCCTCTGTTCTGTTCAAGCGTACAATTTCGCTATCGCTATCAAGTTCCGAAGTGCTTTCTGAGTCGTCTTCTGGATGGTGCTTTTCCGGTGCTTCACTCTTTAAAGCGTCGAACTCGTCCATTATTATAAAAGAATGGGGAAGGGACGGGGGGGTAGTATGAGGTTTATATTGGCGTGGGAATTGGCTGCAAGGTTGAATTTTTTACTCGCTGGTTGGTATGGGTGGGAGGGAAGAGTGGAAGGGATGGGGTTGGCCAGGGAAGGAAATAACGTGGTGGTTATGCTTGCTTTGCTGCCTGCTGCGTCAGATGTTATGGAAAGATGGTAGGGATGATGCGAAACGGTGCTACGATGCGTCTATTTTGGACAAGGGTGGTTATGCGGTCAAAGTGAAGGTTACGCCTGCCCTGGCTGGCGAGAGATGAATGAGTGGGCAGGTGATCAGGGTTGCTTGCTTGCTTGCTTGCTTGCTTGTTGCGGGCGGACACCCAGAGTGGATCGGTCCATTCAAGAAGAATCCTCTTCTCTTTTTTTTCTTCTTTATGAGACGGCCGGTGTAACAGATCCCTGAAACGGTTTATACCCATTCCATGAAAAAGCTATCTACGGTACTATTCCCGGTATCATACCATACTGTGCTTCCACTTGCAACGCCTCTACCGTTCCTTACTTGCTTGTATCGAAACTATGACCATCCATGACCATCCCAAATCTCAAATCTCAACTCAGAAAGAAGAAAAATAAAAAATAAAAAAAGATAAAAATGGTGACAAAAGAATGTGCAAAATGGAGCTCTCCGTTAAGCTGGTTCCAGTTCCAGTTCCAGCTCCATTTCCGCCCCGATTCATCACCATTCATCACCCACGAGGGGGGGGGGGGCCAATCCACCAATCGCGACAACCACAGCCCCCAATTTAACCCACCCGATCCAGCCGACCCATCTAAAGCTAAAGCCAAGGGCGAGAAACCGCACATCAGTTACCAGTATCGTACTTGTGCTTATACGAGACCTGCATAGTCTATCTATCATAAGTCTATCATAAGTCCGATACCGGTCCTGTAAATATAACATAACCGCCGCCGTCCAGCAGTCGACTTATGATACTTGTACTTTACGAGTCCTTCCCCCGAGCACAATGCGTCAAAGTTATGGTGCCGTACCGGCACAATGGTCCGTGCTCCAAGCCCAAATGAAAAGCAAAATAAAGTAAACAATGAATTTTGGGAAAAATACCGGCCAAACCCGACTTTCAAACTCCTGCACAGCACAATACCGTAGCCTACTGTCATAGCAGTCCGTCTTTCCTCCTTCCTTCATTCATTCATTCATACCGTAATAGACCCACCCGCCAGCAGGACACTGACAGGGACCACAGGGGATCCCCACCTCCCTCCCTCCCTCCCTCCCCTCCCCCACACACACCCCTGGGAATTCTCGAAACGAGCCCCGATCAGTGCACTCCGGACATGGATATATAAACGGTAGCCTAGTCCGAGACAACCCTCATCATCATCATTATCATTATCAAAGAAGACATGGTATCATACCGGCATGATAACTACAAGTAGGGGGGTACAAGAGAAAGAAGGATTCTAGAAAACGAAATGGAAGCGCTTAAACTATACCGAAATAGAATGCGGCAACCGTTTATGGGGAAAAAAAAAGGGGGGGGGGGGGAAATTGTTTGTTCCAAGGCAATCTGAGTGATTGAGTGAATGAGTGACAGGAAGCACGTTTTGTTTTGTTTTGTTTTTGTTTTGTGTCTTGCACTTTGGTAAGTATGTTGCGGTTAGGCGCAAGGGTGTGTGTGGATGGAAGTGGCGGGTAAGTATTATATAAGTCGCATAAGGCTCTCTTCCTCCCTCCCTCCCAGTCCTTTGACGCAGTGAGCGGATGGTGGGCAGTGCTCTCCAGGTGAGGCTGGATTTTAACTCCGCGGATGGGCATAAAAAAAACAAAATTTTGCAAATCCTTTTTTTTTTTTTTGTTCAGTTCCCCCCACGGAGTTAGAGCCTTGTTTAGTATGCTAGAAATAATATCATACTCAGTGAGTGTATGTATAAAAATATACTTATGCTCAGCCTTTCTTTCTTTTTCTTCTTCTCAGCCCTCTTTTATAGCAGTATTTCTTAGACTATCGTATCATATGAAACTGCTGGCTCCCCATGATTTGAGATGTTCATCCCCTAAATCTGCGTGCATAAAGATTAGCCTCAGATCTTTTACCAAAGGCAGTATAATCATAGAGCTCTTTGCTGTGACCTGATCAGTACAGTAGAAAACATCTCTGCGGTTGGGGCACTTGAACTATTCCTAATCTCAGAATAACTTCAGGAAACTAAAAAGCGGGGAGTATTCGGCTTGGCAGTATTTCCTAAACAGTGCTGCTTTAGGGAAAGAAAGGTTTCAAGGTGTAGTTTGAAGGTTTAGGCTACGATGGGGACAAATTTACTGTATAATAATAACATTATGATTATCTTCTTTTTTTCCCCATACAAGTACTGTAGGGTTAAACCCTGAATCGTTGAAATTTTGAAATCTGATGATAGGCGCGTTTAGCAGAGGGGGTTATTGTTTGCGACGAATCATGATTGCAAATCATTGCTGCAATAGTTCCCCTGGTAAAATTAACCGCGCATCAACAACGGCACTCCCCACCAACCCCACCATCATCATCATGAAAACCAAAAGAAAAAAAAGAAAAGAAAAGAAAAAAAAGACATGTAAATACATGGTAGAATACATAATATTTGATCCAGAGAGATTCCTTTGGGTGGTGTTGAAAATGCGGGGTTGCGTTGCCATGGATCGTTCGTCGGCGGTTAATTTTGTCAACGAACAATAGACTATCATATCTCAAATCAAGGCGAGCCAAACAGGCGCCTTATTCGTTCATCTGCACGAGTGAGCAAGCAAGGAAGAAGGAAGAAACAGGGAGGGAAATGATGATTACGTTACTGCACCCTTTGCTGACTCTTACACGTTCACTCTTTCTTTCTTTCTTTCTTTCTTGCACCTACTCCTCCGCTGACTACAATACTAGCACTATCTCTGTAACGGTATATCTACAGCCTTCACCTTAACTCTTCACAACCTCACACACACATACACAAGAAAAGCACTCTCATCTTATTTTAACTTGTTTTTATTTTTATTTTCCCCCCCCCCCCTGGTATTCCACATCTGTACGCTTGCTTGCTTGCTTCCTCGCCAACTTATTTTCGTCCTCTGTCCAGTTCTGTATTCATAGCTACCGTCCTGCCCAATCCAATCCCGAATATACGCACTTCCGCGTCCAAACCGTATAGAGAAATAAAAAAGGTAAAAAGTGAAAGGGTAAAAGAAAAGAAGGGAAAAAAGGTGTGTAAATACTACTTGTTATGGGAACAGAGAAAAAGGCTAACACTTCAAACATAAGGGATATCAGATCAGGTCAGAGAGGGGACATCAAGGGCTAGATCTGGAGAAAGAGAGAAAATGGGTACCATGGCCGAAGAAAGCAAAGTATATGAAAAACTCCGAAGACTCGCAACATTCGCATGAAGAGAAAAGATAAAGAAGACAAAGTAGTAAGCAGGTGGTAAAAAAAAGAAGTGACGTGAAGAGGAAGGATAAAAAAGACTACTGGTACTCAAACAACCAATCCAGCCCGCTGCACGGAAAGCAGGAGAAGCAAAAATAGACCTCGAGGCACTATCAGTAATGAATCGCAAATAGTCATCTCATGCCATCCCGTACCAGCACTTCCGACACACAAGCAAAGAGGTATTCAAAAAAAACCAGGCAAAACAAGGTAACTTACGAGGGTGGTGAGGACAAGCATCAAAAGAAGAAAGAAGGAAAAGAAAAAAAGACGAGGAGAAAGAGAAGAAAGGTTTGAGCTTGCCATAGTGAGCCATTAAGAGGAAGAGGATAAAAAGAAAAAGTAGAGAAAATTTGAGAGTAATTTTTTTCTCCCTCCTCATCTAACCCCTCGTCTCCAGAATGCTCAATGACGCTTTGGAGGTATGTGAGCCCAACCATATGGTGAAAACATTAACTCGGCTTACACAAACAACGCAATTCCCCCGTCCGACTCTCTTTTATCACATCATCCACGACACTCAAATTATCGAGGTGACCACCCGTTTATGTCGCCAATTACCAAGCCCAAATTTTAAGCTGTATAATAGTTTAGCAGAATCCCCGGAATTGAAGATAAGAAATTAGGGAGCTCACAGTTGAATCCCACGACCCAGTACACAAACTGATTCCGTCATTGCTAACACCGAGACAACTAACACGGTTGTCATGACCGGTAAGAGTCCCCACACGTTCCCCACGAAGCACATCCCACACCTAAATAAATAAAAAAACAGTCAGCACCCAATCACACTTGTGTAACATGCGCAGAGATTGAAACAAAATCTCTCATGAAACCGAGGCTGAGTCATGGCGAGAGGCGGAGAAATTTCTTACTTTACATTCGAAATCGTCATATCCAGCAAAGAGTAGACGACCCGAGACAGAGAATGCGACTGAGGTAATGCCGCAAAGAATTTGATCAGACTGGATCAGAAATTTTACATGTTAGTAGGTATTCGACCAGGGGAAGCCCCACAAAAAAAGTCAGGAAAACCCTTACCGAATATGTATTCAGCTCCCGATCAGCTCGAATATCGAATAAACGGCAGGTAGCATCATCGGAGCCGGTACCAAACGCATTTCCATCAGGGAAAAATTGAACGGCGTTAATATCGGATTCGTGTCCTGCAAAAGTTTGAACGGCCTTTCCAGTGCGAATATCCCAAAGCTTTGCGAAAGCATCACAAGCACCCGAGACAAAGATGTTCTGATTTGTAGGGTTGATGCTGAGACTCATGACATCTCCGAGATGGTCGGAGAATTCGGTAATTTTGGCGCCCGTATCAATATCCCACAACATACATGTCATGTCCCCCGACGAAGTAAGAACCCTCTTGTCATTAATAAATCTACAGCAGGATAAATAACCCGAGTGACCCGAAAGTTCGCGCGCAACGCGTGTAGGACCATCCCTAGCAGAAAGATTGTACACCGAACAGATGTTGTCGAGACCGCCACAAGCAACATAATTGCCACTCGGAGCATACGCACATGTCATGACCCAAGAGGAGCGAAGGGGAATAGCATGCACCTTGTTCGTGGTATATGCATCCCAGATAATGAGCTTCCCGTCTTGCGAAGCTGAGACCAGATGTCTCCTGTCTGTCGACCAGTGCATGGCGTAGATTTTCGCCAAATGACCCTTGAGCGTTTTTCGTACCTTCATTTGAGTGCGTGGCAAGGCTTCAAGAGTCTCCTTAGAGACTTGTCGCACTGCAAAAGTCAGTAAAAGCCGAAAATGGGATTCAATTCGCGTCATATGCTCACGATCCGCGTCTGCCAATTCCTCCTTCTTGATCTTTATCTTCGCCTTCAACCCCTCAGCCTCCCTTCTAGCAGCAGCGATTCTATCCTGTATATCAGACATGGCGGTTGTAGAATATTGGAAATGACCTCCAGAGGCAGTTGTCGTTGTATATTGGCCGTGTCGTCGTCCTTATCGAACGAGGCTACCCTTTTCCTGCGAAAGCAGCTGAAGTCGGAATTATTAAATAGTTGGGGGCCTACGAAAATTGGAAACGAGTGGATTGTGTTAGTTGACAAAGGAAGCAATACCACACGACGATCGAGGCGGGTTTCGCGAAAGATTGACAGATGTCGCTGAAGACGGTTGGTATAGATGATTCGGAGAAGAGTGGGTGTGTGGAAGAAAAGGGATGGATAGAGGGAAATGGGGTCTGGATGCTGGGGGCGGATTTGCGCGATGCGATATTGTCTCGCTTCCTTGCTAGCGCCTACGCGAAACGGAAAGCAGACTTGAAAAGGGGAAATTAAGAAGGAAAAAACAATAATAAAAAAACAATGTGCTTATAACAGCAGCCAAGTCGAACTGGGGGAGGAGGGCAAGGAAAAGGGAAGGAGGAAGGTGTAGAACGGGAAGTAGGAGGCTCGAGGCGGGGAGAAAAGAGAAAGTGTGGAGTTGAAAAGGAGGGAGAAAGGATGGATGGAGAACCTACCGAGAGAAAGGTGTGTGGGAGAGTGGATGTGGTTGGTGGAGGGAAAGTTGAGGTCGTCTTTCCCGTCTTCTCCTCTGTTGAATGTGCTCTGGAAAGGAGAAGCGGCGACGACGGAAGAGAGTGCTGCGGGCTAGGGTACCAGCGACAGGAACAGTGATAAAATCGGCCGAGGGAGGGCAAGCTGGCGGGAATTTTGATGGAGCGGGAGGGCAGGGGAAAGGCGGAGGAGACGTTGTTAAGATTCAAATGCAGAAGGAGAGAGAGGTTCAGGTTATGTGAAATGGAGAGTCGGAAGGTAAAGAGTAAAAATAAAAATAAAAATAAAATAAATATGAACGAATAGGGAAGAGATGTCAGGATAAAGAGAGGGCAAAGGGAGCTCTGTCTTTGGCAATTTTTTTACGATAATGTATTTCTTGTGTATTCTGTTTGGCAGCCTTCACTTTTGCTGGCCCTACAGCCCTCTTTTTTCCTTTTTCCTTTTTTCCCTTTCCTTTGGTGCCTTTCTCCAATTTATCCCCAAACCTGTCCAATACACACCGCAAATGTATCTGAGAAAAGGGATCAAGCTGTGCACTAATTCTAACACTATCATAGATATATACGACTCCTACGATATTTAAACATCTCTTTCTCCCGGCCAAAAGTTCTGCAAACGGACGAGGCAACCCCATATTCACTGACAGTCACCGCCCTCGAACCGTCTTGTTCGTTTGAATACAGGAATAATCTAGAAAAGGGTGCCCCATCGATAGGGAAACTTAAAATCTGGGATTTCACAATCTGTGGAAGTACGTACTGTGCAGTGCGTACATATGATACAGGGAGAGCACCGTACGCTAGGGTATTAGAGATGGCAGAGCTATCGACAGCTTGCTCAGCTTATTTCCAGATTCAACCGTCCATCCGTCAAGGGAGAAGTTAGCAGAATGGCGCGAAATCCCCGTCGGTCAACCTGAATCAACCTGGTCCCAAAAGAAAGCAAAAACCAGGGAAAGAGACCGCTCCTCCTTCTCTTTATTTTCAATTTTTTCTCTCTCTTCCGTTCACAGACTTCACTCAAAACTCTAATTTGAATAGAAATAAAAGTCAAACTCCTTGAAATCTTTGGAAGAAAAAGAAGCCAAAAAGGAAAGAAAAACCTTCCACAACTATTCCGCCATATCCATACCTGCTTACAAAACGAGCAGACGATGAGAGAAAGGAGAGAAGGGAACTCCCAATCTCAATCATTTTGGGGTTCGAGCGCTCGAACAGAAGTAGCATGTCTGCCAGGATCACATTTTTATATTTCGCACCACAGCTTTTTCCGTCCATCGGCCTAGCAAAAAAAAAAGCGGGCAACTCACTCGGTTTTTTTTTTCTTTCTTTTTTCCCTCCCTTTCCCAATGGCTAAAGCAAGCGAGTCGCCTCAGTGGGTTCTTCCCACCCCGCTTCCAATCTTTTCAAGAACTCTTTTTCTTTCTTCCGCCTGGTTCAAGCAAAGTCCGACCGGGGAGAGGATGACAGATGTCCCGGATCTACTCTGCCGTAATTAAGCAGACAAGCAACCACGAAGAAAAGAGGAAGGATGCTCTAAACCCAAAACGGTGGATTCCTCTCCCCTCCTTCCAACCAACCAAACGACGAAAACTCTCTTCTCCCATCTCCAGGAAAGTGAAAAACTACCGATACTCGAGTACCGGTACCGGACCGTCTACGGTATCTCATACAACCAAATCAAATCATCACTGTAATTGCAACAATCTCGCTCAGAGTACTATACCAGTACTTCTGATCCCCTTTACAACACTGCTACTAGTGCTATCGTATCTTTTCGTCATTCCTACCGAACGTTACATCGTTGAGACGGATTCGCGCTCCGCTTTCTTCCCCCACCACTACCCTGCATATCACGTGATTCCATAGGGCTGATCAGGAGTTCTTTCGAAACCACGAGGTGCTTTGGAGTTGGAGAGGGGATATCAGCCTGTTTATTTGTTTTTTTCGTCACGAGAGCCCCGTGGAGAATGGTATTATATCTTGTCTGAGAAAGGCACAATATTGGGATACTCGTGTGGCCATGGCTATGGTAACGAGAGTTCGGAATACCCTCGTTCGAGTGCTGCCAATGCAGAACTCCTCTTATCAACATCTGCCGAGTCCTATTTTCACTCCAATGCTATGCAGTACAGTACTTGTGCCGACTAACCCGACTAACATGCCCCCCTTGAGGCTCTGCGCTTACGTCTTCGGGATCCGCGGTGAGATTGCTGGTATCGAGCATAACGATAGCTCACAAGTTCGGATGCAAGTCACTGGCAAGCGGCTTCAATCAAATAAATTTAATAGAGGAGACAACCTTCAGATTTTATACCACAATCGGGTCTACAAACTAGCTACAAGTCAACCATCATACCAAGAAGAGATGAACAGATAACAAAATTGAAGCTATTAACAAAGATAAGGAATAAATGAAAATAAGAACTTTGATAACAAAAAACAAGGACTACATAACTTATGAAAATAAAATAGCGCAAGGATAAATTAAGCTCAATGCCTTGCGACAGGGGGACTCAACCCAATATTATGTAATATAATAGTGAAGCCTGGTAAGATGCCTAAAAATAATAAAAAAAACATAGCTAAAAACTACCGATAATCGATACGTCTCCACAATAATATTATCATAATTACTGTTACCGCTGGTAAGGCCCAACCATCAACGCACAACACAACACAGCCCAGCCCAGCCCACCACAGCACAGCACAGCACCGTACCTACAGAAAATCCCCGTCTCCCCAGCTGCATTAGTCTTGTATCACGCGGGGGAATTAATTAGTCTAGTCTAGTTCTAGTCTTGAAGATGGTGGGAGGGAAGAGGGAGAGGCTCCCCTCCCAGCCTAACGGGTCGATGAGCGAGTGCAGTACCGTACCGGTAGGGCAATTCGGGAAGGCAAAGCAAAGCAAACATTCTTACTGGTATGGTTGCTGCCGCTGTGTGGTGATATCATGGTCTGCAGATAGACTACATGAATACCATGTTCTCGGAGTGGGGTGGGTGTGGTGGGGAGTATGACAAAGTGTTTGTTAAATTTATCGTTGTTGTTGTTGTCTTGTTAGCTCACTGAATGGTGAAAATGATCTTATTAATTGATTATCGTCACGATAGGGATTCAGATTGCGAGTGATAGCTGTGACCAAAAAAACCATCTTTTGGTCGCCTTTTTATTCATAACCCTAGTTAGCCATTGTGATGGCCGACTATGATACTGTAACTAACTAGTCATCACCGCAATCCATCTCATTCCCTCCACTCCAGCCAGCCTAGTGTCTCCACAGCCATCATGGATAGCTATCATACTAGGCTCTACACGCCATAACCTTGAACCCGTGATAATTCTCCCAGAAATCATTGAGGATATTAAACAATGACAGTATAATACCCCCTCAGTATTATAAAAGAGAAGAAAAAAACAAACAAAAAAACAACGCCTACACAACAGCGCCCCCCTGTCATAGCCGAGCTTGTTCCCATCCCTCATGGTATGGTATAAGAAAGCTTTCCGTAGAATACAAGAGCATACCTGAAAACCCTGAAAAACCGAATCCGCCCAAATTGCAACAAGCAAAGCACGAGTTGCTGAAAGTAATTTTTTTGTGAAATCGCTCCTTCCTAGCTAAAAGTGAAGTTGAAGTACCCCAATGGAGAAATAACTCCGACAAACCTAAGAAAGGAAAGGAGAGAAATGAAGATATAAAAGTGAACAGAAGGTAGCGAAAAGTGAGAATTGAGAAGGAGGAGCTGGAAAGCAAAGGAAAAATGGAGGAGGGAAACAAGAAGAGAAGAAAAAGAAAAGTTCGGTGAGAGACGAATTGGTTCTCCGCTCTTTTGCTACTGACCACCCTCCTTAGCTACAGTTTCGAGATAAGCTAAGAGGCCATTTTTCTCCCTCGACAAAGGACTGATTGGGATAACCCTTCGAGCGAAACTTGTGGTCCTCGATCTCATGGGGGTAGGAGGCTTCGCTTCCTCGGGCGAGGATATGACCGCAGAATCTTCGTGGGGAGTAGGCGTGCCATTGGTGAACATTGCAAGCAGCGCCCTTTGTTGTTCGTTGCTAACAGATTGGCGTCTGTCGAAACTCGGTTGCGGGGTAGTACTGGCTGGAACAGGGGTGCGCGAGGTATATAGAGCCTTTGAGGGAAATCGGTTTGTTTGAGGGGTAGCGATTGTGGAGTGCACGGGCCCTGCTGGTGTATTTGCATTCCCGGAAGCTAGAGGTGCCATATGCCTTGGTGGAGAATCGTATTGAGCAATAGGGGCAGCGGAGGCCGGTCTTGCAGGTACAGTTGCACTAGCTCGGAGGGTATCGAGAAGGTTGTTTTCGTGCTGCGATCTGGAAGTCGTTAAGGCCGGAGATGCTTGTAGGGCAGTCCGTTTTGTTTGCTGCTCTTGTTGCAGGTACGGCTGAAAGGGAATGGGTGAAGGGTTTGCAGCCAGCGCAGGGGGAGGCGTATGCGGAGTTGCCGGGGGGCCTGGCGCAGCACTTTTGAGAATTGACAGCAGCGTTACAGCTTGTCCCGGATCGGGGGGCTTGGAAGGAACTGGTGGAGGCATAAGGGCGTCGAACGGGGTTGGAGGTGGCCACCGACCTGGGGGTCTGTTCAAGTAGGTGGGGGATTCGTCGTGGTGGTGTGAGGGATACATGGGCTGATTGAATCGACGGTGGGAGAATAGATGGTTTGGAGGATGAGGTTGATTGTGCGACTGGTCGTACATCTGGTGAGGACCTGGGAAACTGGAGGTAGGGGGAGGAGATGGTGGGTGGGTGGGGGGTATTTGAGAGTGAAGGCTTTCCATAGGATTGTTAGGCGGACTAGTTAGGGAGTGGTGAACAGGTATTAGGACCGAAGGTGGATGATGCCCTATAGGCGGTGAAAGGCTTGAGGGGGTTGGGGTTGGTTGTGAGTTTGAAGGCCCACCTCTGTTCTGCAAAATGGAAAGTAATGTTTGGGGGTTAGGTTTGAGGGATTGCTCTATCTGAGCATTGTTTCTCCCACCACCCACATTGAGTAAAGACTTGAGTTTGCTAGAAGCATCCGTAGGTTCTGAGATGGGCCCGGGGAGATTGAGAAAATTCTTAAGCCTCGCGGTGGCCTCGTCGGTTCCGGTGGTGTTATAGTTTCCATTAGGTTTGGTGGTCCCGTTGTGCGGAATGCCTAAAAGATTTCTTAATTCTGCCGAAGAGTCAATAGCCTGCGGTGGAGCAATTTCCTCTTCTATCTCTGTCTCATCGCCAATGAGAGTCGCCGAAGAGGGTGTCTGTTTCTGCTCCTCAAGCCACTTCTTTCCAGATGTTGAAATCCATTTACGAAGTTCTTTTAGGAATGGGGCAACCATATAGTATTTTCCAGTTCGTACGTCGGATTGTTGGATGTTTTGTTGGTTCTTCTTTTTTGAAAAGGTCGGTAGGTCAGACAAATAGTGCCATGCGATTTTCTTTCAAGCCAGAATTCAAAGTCAGTAAAACAAGCAAACTAAATGTTCGGGCAGGTATTCGAGGAAAGGGAAACGGTTTCACGCACACTGATCTCTTTCCTTGTCCTCGGCTCAAACTTTGTTTCCTCAGATATCCCGGGAATGATATATAACCTCATATTCTGCTCCCTCATTGTAACTTCAACAAAATGATCGCTATGCACCCTTCCATCGACATCATAGCCAGTTTCTTCCAATACCTCTCTGGCCGCACAATCCTCGTCTCTCTCATCCTTGTTGATTTTCCCTCGAGGAAAACTCCAACTGGCCCCACTCTTCCATCCTTTAACAAGTACACACTTATCCATCGCACTGTTTAACAATATTGCACCGCGAACTGGCACGCGCGTTTTGTAAGCCATAAATTCGGCAAAGGCATTTTCGGCTCGTTCAGGTGGCATTTCCTTCAAGATGGGTAGCGGACAAACAGCAAAAATCTTATTAAGAAAAGTACGGAGTGGAAGTGTAGGTAGCATGGGATTTGTTTCTCGGATGAAATCCTCGAAATACCATTGCGCCTCCTCGATTTGAAAACATATTCGCTACACTGGTTAGAATTGTACACCGGACAATCACCGAAGGTCGCAGCAACGACAATGAAAAGACAACAGCAATAAAACAAACCTCAATCGAGCTCAACTCCTCCTCTGGTAGATTAATGATGAATCTAGTGCAAGATTAGCACTCCAAGGCCGCCGAAGGGACCGCAGCGACACGTACCTCACACAAAGGTCGTCTAGAATTTCGACCAAGGTCGAGTTACTAAAAATCTGCGGGACCCCCCATCAGCCGTAGTCGCTTCAAAGACCTAGGTAGACAAACACACATAAGAACTAGCAAGATCCATGGTTTCTCAATCGTAGATTTCTGGAACACCACTGGGCTTGGGGCTAGCCCGAGGGCGCCAGAGAGGGAAATAAGAAAGACTTGTCAGTCGCCCAAAGGGAGAAGCAAGCGAAAAGGAAAAAGCGATCGAGAACGATAAAAAAAACAATAGAAGGAAAGGAAAAGGAAAAGAAAAAAGGTTCGAGGAAAAAAATTGCACGGTATCGGTACACGAGACGCAATGGATAGCTGAACAGTAAGTGGCGTGGTGGGCCGGGTAGAGCTGGTTGAAGGTAAGGTTGACGATATGGTGATCTTTGGTGATAAGTTGAACGGCAGATCAGGCATCCAGCGACATTGGTGAGGTGGAGGGAATTGGCGTGGGGAGCCGATTGCGGGAAAGGCAACTGAGCACCGCCACAATCATGGATAGTCGCCACATATGATACTAACCAACAAACGACACGAGCTGCGGATTTGGTAGGGGTCTTGACGAATATCACCCGGCAATGAACAGGGGTACCGTGCTCGAGTATTTGGGAAGCAAAAAATGGAATTCTTCAAAGTCGGGTAACCAAAAAATATCTGCCTTGCTATGATACTACTGATTCCTTGCTCGCCACTGGGTGATACTCGTCACGGCCCCATGAGAGACTGTACGAGTATGATATGATACAAGTACCGGTATCTTGAGAGCGGCAAGCTTCCCACATACCCCGCCACTCGCCATAGAAACGTCATGTAGCAGCACCTCCGAACCGGGAAGTCATGGCCAGCTGCCAACGCACGGAAGTGGCCGTTTCTGGCCATTTGCTCTTTCATCCTGGCTTTTTCCCAGCTCCCCAATGGTCTCTATCCAACTTAACCTTAACCATAATCTTGTGGCGATCAGCTCTCTCCCCTGACGACACGAAGCCCTTTCAGGTTTTCTTGACACGAATCTTGCATCTAAAACAAATGGATTCCTACCCTATAAGTCGCCTCCCTTTCGCGGTTCTTTTAACAAGAGCTCGCCCGGGCTGCCCACTCTGCTTTCCGATTTGAATAATTCCTCCGCCCTGATACGCCGGCCTACAGCGCTGGAATACAATTACACTGTGGTGCTACAAAGGAGCTTTCAACCCAGCGTTTATTCAAGAGCTTCCTCCCACCTCTCATCTTGTCGATTATTTGATTCTTTGAGAATTCGGGTGCAATCCTCAGAAAATCCCTTCGATCCGGTCATTTCTCAGTTCTTGTCCCACGATGTCCGAATTGATCGCAAAATTTGTATTCAATAAAATCCTCCGCGAAAATGCGAGCAACAATAACGGAACCGACGATCCTTACTTTGAGACTGTTCCTGCTGGTCGTCTTTCTCTTGGAGGGAGAACAAAGAGACGCAAGAAAGCGCTTCCCCCAGGGCTCTCTGACGAAGATGAGAAAACCCTCATCAAGGTTAAGAGAAGAGCCTACAGGTTGGACATGGCACTGGGTAGCTTCTGTGGTATGAGAGTTGGGTGGAGTTCTCTCATAGCAATTATTCCAGGGATTGGTGATGTTATTGATAGTAAGATCCACACCGCACTTTTTGCTTATCAAACACTACTAAGGTCGCACTATAATAGTGATGCTTGCTCTGATGGTCATCCGCACAGCTTCCCAAGCAAACCTTCCCTCCAGTGTCACGGTGCGGATGATGTTTAATGTAATCTTTGACTTTGTTATCGGATTGGTCCCTTTCCTCGGCGACATTCTCGATATTGGGTTTAAAGCTAATACCCGCAATGCCATCATCTTGGAAAGCTATCTTCGGGAACGAGGCGCGGATAATATCAGGTGGCAAGGGCTTCCGCAGCAGCCAGATCCTTCCCTGGGCGACAATTTTGATAGGGACGAGCAACAGGAAGTGATCGCTCAGCAACCTGGAGTACAGCCTCCTCCACCAAGCTATCAGAGAGGTGGGTTCCTAGGTGGGCTTCTCGGAGGAGGAGGTGCTAGAGTGGATGATGTTGAGGCCCAACATGCCCCTGCCTCTGCCCCTTCATCCTCTAGACACGACTCCGCGAGGCACGACTCCTCCAAGCACGGCTCCTCCAAGCACGGCTCCTCTAGGCACGACTCCTCCAGGCACGACTCCTCCAGGAATGGACGGTCAAGGCGTAGTTCATCAAGACATGAACCCTCGAGGCACGAGTCAAGAGGCCACTCGTCAAAAAGGCATGGTCAGAGTAGGCATGGAAAACGGGAAAGCGGAACAACTGTTGGAACACGATAGGTCAAAACAAGAAATAGGTCCAGTTTTTTATGAAGGTTATGAGTCATGAAAAGATGGGGGCAAATATTAACGGGGGACAAACTTATAATATCATGTTTATTTTTTCTTTGAACGAGCCTCCATTCTCACGATATTCTTTGTAATAAATAAAGTTTAGTAAAGATGCACTGGGCATATTTTTCCTTGGCTACTTAAGCAACCTTTCAATTGTCATGGTAGCTCAAGCTTCGGAGGTATGATACTTTTATCTTCGGAGAGGAGAGGCAGACGGCATCGTACATGGAACGCGAGCTACCTTATTATGTGAGATGGGGACATTTTGGTATTATTATAAACTGAGATACCGATTCCTTAAAGTTGACATATAAGTGATGGTGTTATAGTCTTGCAATAACCCTTTAAGTTAGCCTTTATTAACTATTAATTATTAAATTAAGCTTCAGTACTTGTATGATACGGTACCTGCATGACCAGGTAAACATCCGTTTGGACACTAGTTAACAAATAACATATCAACCGTACTCGAGTAGTTTTTTCAAAATTTTCCAATCCTCATTACTCGATCTCTTCAACACGTATTCGTATTATGTTTGCAATTTTATAGTGCGATAGGCAAGAAAAAGCCTAGAGACACTCTTTCATGCTATCCTATCGCAACTAGCCAGATTTCTCATGGATTTCTTGTGAAGCTCATAATATCACATTCTAACACTTAACTTATCCAATGGCGTTAACCCGTTTTGAAGAAACTGGGGCTCAACTCACGTGATGAGACCCTTATAACCTCGGCCCAGGATTCCATTCCGGACTACTTGCTGGAGGTCCAGGTTTAACTTGGTTTTGATTGAAGGGAGCTTCTACAAGCTGCGTGGACTAGGCAAACGTAAGCTAGATGATGAGCCGGTGTCTTGCCTCGTGCGGGGTGTGGGTGTTTGGCCAATGGTACCGGAAGGGGAATTTAGTGATCTGATCTCTTTCTCTCTCTTTTTCTCTCTCTCCTTCCCTCTCTCCCCCTCGTTACCACTCTATCTACTCTACTTCCACACACCAAATCTTGCCTCAAACACTACCCTGATCAAAATCCGTAGGGAGGCTCATTATTCGACATGGCGCCCAAGAATGATACTATTCAGAGGTTTAACGCTTTCATGATTCGGTTGAATCGGTACCTCCTCCTCCATCCTCGTGATCATCGATAGCAAACCAAACAGAAAGAAAGAAATACTAATAAATAACCCTACAGCCTCCTCTCCACCCCCTCCGGAATTGACAAAGTCCTCATGACCACCAATTACACCCTTGCCCTCCTTCCTCCATCCCTCCTCTCGTCCACTCGTTCCACCCGCATCAACATTCCAAACCTCACCTCTCTAATCTCCGATATCCGCATGTTCATGCGTCTCTGGGGCCTCGTCGGTATCTACACCTGGGGTCTCTCAACCCTGTCTGCTTCACGCCCCTCACCCATCGAGGTTGCCCAGGTTTTCGCCAACACCTGTTTCCAGATCTGCGAGAACGTGGCGTACTTGTCTTCTCACGGAATCGTCAACATCCGCAAGAAGACTGAGGGGCAATTGTGGTTGTGGAGCTCTAGATTCTGGATGGCCCATGTTGCGTTGGAGTTTGTTAGGTTGTTTGGTAGAGGTAAGAGGGGTAAGGGTTGGGAGAGAGAGGTCTTGAGCAATTGCGCCTATGCGCCTTTGACGGTATGCTTTCCCCTTTACGTAGGTCGGTCCTGTGGGTTGGGAACGGGAGCTGATTTGGTCTTTGCTTAGGTCCATTGGTCGGTCGAAGGGGGGGCTATTGGTCCTGAAGCTATTGCCGCTTGTGGGAGCGTTGCTGCCATCATTGGACTGCAAAATGAATGGAGGAAGACAGCTTAGGAGGTGGTTGACTAAAGTTTAGCTTGTAATTAGAGTGATACCCTGGCATCACGAGCGGTTTCTATAGAGTTTACTGAAGGGGGTTTTTGGTGCGTAAAAGTTAATAGACGAGTGATATTCTATGAGTACACAATCAAAATGGACGCTACGACTATTGTACAGTGCAATTATCCTTGCATAAATCCCCAATCACCAACTGTCAAAATTGCCAAACCCCCCGCTCGCTTTTGGCTTCTTTTTCACGGGTTCCTTGTAGGCATATTCCTCTTCCTCCATTACCACCCCAACAACCTCATCCTCTTCCGTCATCTCCTTAGCCTTAGCCTTCAAGTACTTTCCAACCTCCCCAGCACTCTCTCCGCTCCCCCTCCCAACATCCCTCAACCTCTTCCCCGTCCAGGTCGTCAAATCCTCTTCGTTCTTCCCTGCCTTCCTCCTCTCCTCCTCATTCCTCCCCTTCTCCTCCTCGCTCGCCCGCTTCTTCAAGTACTCATCGAACGGATCCACAAACACGACCACCTCCTTCATGGTAATATCTCTAACGGGGACATCCCCGTCACCCACCGGCGCCACCTCCATCTTGTCCAGCACGTCCAGTCCGCCGACCACTTCGCCGAAGATGGTGTGCTTGCGGTCGAGGTGCTTGGCGGCGCGGTACGTAATGAAGAATTGCGAACTATTGGTGTTCTTTCCTTTATTCGCCATGGATAGGATGCCGCGGGCGTCGTGCAGGAGCGGGGATTCGAATTCGTCGTTGAAGGGCTTGCCCCAGTGGCTGTCTCCGCCGCGGCCGGTTGCTGTTGGGTCACCGCCTTGAATCATAAAGTTTCGGATGTTTCGGTGGAAGCGTACGCCATTGTAGTATCCCTTCTGCGCGAGTTTGACAAAGTTGTAGACTGCTTTGGGGGCGTAGTCTGTGTGGAGTTTTATGTTTAGATTGCCTAGGTTTGTGGATATGCGTGCGTAGCCTTTGATCTTGATGCGTTTCGGCTTGAGCATGTACTCCTCATCGGAAAGTAGTGCGCGTTCAGCGCCTGTATGCGGGGTTAGAGAGGTAGAGGTTAAGGAAGCGGCGGCCCTCCCGGTGGTATGCCTTGCAGCGTTGTATGGCACGTTCTTCCCGGCGCTGTTGTTCCCGCCCGGGGATGATGATGACCCATCGCGGGATAATGCGCCGGAGGCTTTCCCACCGGGACGGGACGGGTTGTGGTTCGGGTCCGAGGGCTTTGCTGCGCGAGCCTTCGCCACGGCGGCTTTTGCCGCGAGGATCTTCGCACTCGAACCCATCGCCGCGACATTTATCCCGCTGAGCGGATCCGCACGCTCAGCCGCCTGCTCCTCCGTCAACGTCGACGTCCCGTCCTTCAAGTACTTGAACTCACTCATATCCCTCGACTCCAGATTCTGCGGGTCCTGAAGGGTAATGATATCCTTCCGCGTGAACTGCTCGTCGCCCACCAAATCCCGCCAATGCTTCGGCTTAACGTTCAACCTCTCGATCGTGTCCCAGGCAAACACGTTCCCGCTCGTCCGGATCGCGACGATGTGTGTGTTGTCCGTGAATACCTTGAACGTTACGGGGTCGCAGTACTCCCCATCCTCGTTCTTGGCCATGTGCAGCTTCAATAGGTCTTTGTGGGAGAGTTGCGCGCCCGTGACGGGGTTCGTGCCGTGCTTCTTTAGCCATGGGATTATGTTGGTTAGGTCGAAGATTGTGCCGTCGGGGGTGCACACGGGGTGTGTGAAGGGTTGGAGTGAGACGGCGCAGAAGTTGTAGGGGAGTCGCTTGAAGGGGAGGTTTGTGGATTTGGCGGTGTAGCCGGAGGATGCGCCGAAGGTGTCTGGGCCACTCCATTCGCTGTGGGTTATGTAGAGTTTGTCGGTTCCTTTTCCCATTGTGAGGCTTGGAGGTGAGTGAGTGAGTGAGTGAGTGAGTGAGTGTATCTGTGTTCGTGGAGGACCTGGTGGCTTTCTGGGGGTTTGGGAAAGAGAAGAGCTTGCTGGGGTGCAAGTGGGATTGCCAAGACAAGACGCCAAGGCTCAAGGAGGTTGGATAAGATATCATACCAGTAACATACCTCTTGTTGATTGGACTACAAATTACAGTAGAAGCTCCCTCCCTACCGGTATGCTAGTTTTGGTACTCGAGAACTCGAGTGCCGGCACTGCAGCGGACGGGAGTTCTTAGAGACGTCATACATAATACAATACTCGAGTACGGTAATAGTCTACCGCGCAGGTTATCGTCTTTGTAGAGAGGAAAACTGGTCCAGTTGCCAAGCCGTCATGATGCTACTTGTATGATGCAATTTCGTAACTTAGTTGCAACCGGAAGCCTTGGAGCAAGATAGATATGACGCGGCGCAGTTTTACGAAGGAATATTAACTTTAACAGTAGGTTATCTCTGGTGATATCTAAGTTAATCTCTCCGATTATTATGGCAAAGGCAATTGTAACCTTTGGATTTTGGGGAGCTTGTATGCGAGATTCTATGGCAGTACCTATTTAACAAGTCTTCTGCCCCTCAGCCCAAAACATAAAGAAACCCCTCATTTTCAAAATTCAGCCTTTCAAACTCGCACACTACTTGTACCTTCCTAGCTTTTCCACCTACGAATCCACGATCCCAAATACAAATATTCTACTTATTCCCGGGTCTATCTGCTATGTCTTCGGGACCTTTGAGCTTGGGTGACTTCCGTGAGCCTTCCTTCCCCCACTTTTGACAGTGATAAGATGTTGAACAGCGAAATTTAGCTAGCGAGATCCTGGATCGTATCCTCGATTATGTCGGATACAAGGGAGCTATTAATCTCTCAAGGACATCGGTATCGTTCACTCTCCTCCCTCTTGTTGTGCGTATATTCCAGAGCTAAGAATTCCTCAGAAAGGTTTCTACAGCATCCTGTACGACGAAGAGACCGGTTACTGGAAACGCGAGGCCCAGAGGGTCTTCAAGACTCCTCATGTCGATAGCCTTATCAACAAGGTTCCTTGGCGGTATCTCTTCCAGGGTATGGCTAAGGCCCATGTCTACACCTGGGGCCAGGGTGCCGATGGAAGACTTGGACATGATCGGTCGCCACCGGAGAATTACAGGCGGTCTTCGTATTCAGTGGCTATCCCATTCGAGATATTGAGGTTAAGGGACAAGTTTGTGGTGGACATAGTTGGTGGGTGAGTATTTCTCCACCTCTTATTAAATATATGTGAAGATAGCGATTCTAAACTTGGACAATAGAGGCTGGAGTACGAGCTTCCTTACCTCGGATGGACACGTCTATATCGCTGGCCGTCTCTCTAACCGCCATGGGGAGGAGCCCTCCGCTGCCGAGATTAAATTTCCCGAGTCAATCTCCCAACTCTCCTCTGGGCGTGACCATCTCATCGCATTGTCTAGCAAAGGGCAAGTATATACTTGCACAGATAAGTCACGAGGAGCACGGCGTGTAAAATTGTCTGCTATGGTCAGTGATTCTGACTCTGGATATCTGACACCCGATGAGATTGGGAGAGCTGCAGAAGATATAGGGTGGGTCAAGAAGGTTGTTGGAGGGTGGGACTGCTGCGCAGCACTGATATCTGGCATTGGGATCGTGGTCTGGAGACCTACGGAAAGCCGTGAGGATATTCCGGGGCCCTACACGCCTAGTGTAAGAGTCATAAGGGGTACCAACTACCTAGACAAGCCCCCAAAGGGTATTCCAGCAGAGGCTTTGGCAGAAGGCCAAAAGCATAAGAGTATTGGACAGGTTGTGGACTTTACTTTAGGAGAGGGGTACTTGGCTTTCCTCACTGTCACTGGAAAAGTCTTCGCGGTGTCTGGATTCGATCAAGAATTCGATCAAGCGGCGCCTGTTGAGCTTGTGCATTTCTCCTCGCCCGAAGGGCAATCGCCTGTGAATCGCATCTCAGGGAATTTTCGCAGATTTGCGGTGCTAAATAAAGAGGGGGTAGTACGTGCGGGAGACGTCGATATTGTGCGCAATAACGCAGCAGGCAAACCCGAAGGAGTAAAACCCACCGGGCAACCTGATTTTGCTGGCTACAAAATTGTTGATATAGCGTTTGGGGATCATCATGGGCTAGCACTCACAGACGAAGGGGAGATTCTCTCGTGGGGTGCTGAGAGCCAAATGTGCGGCTGCTTGGGTCTTGGAGATCAGTTGCCGGGGATGGGCGAAGGAAGGTTCGCTAACTTGGAGGTTGCTAAACCTAAGGTGGTTTCTTTCCGGCCTCCAGGTGAAGGTATGACTTTCTTTTCTGCGGGACGTAACTCTTACTAACGCTAAATATTAGGTGCAGGGAGCAGTGAAGGCAAGGATAAAACAAAGTATTACGCCTTTAATATTGCGGCTTCTGGATGGCATTCTGGCGCCTTGGTGCTTGGGCTGGATGAGGACCATGCTCAGGAAGACGATGGAGTTCTCGAAGGCAGCATGTTAGAGGTAAATGATGACCCCACCCAAATCCCAGACCCTCCTCACTTGGGGTTTGACCCAGGGGCTCTCGGCAGTGGCGGTAGAGAGCGGGGGCACCGCGGTATTAGAGGAGTAGCCGACACTAGGTTTTCGGCGAGGGGAGGCATGTCTCGAGGAGGGTTTGTCAGGAGTGGCCTTCAGGGCCTTTCTCTCTTCTCGCCAAGGGAACCTACGTAGCTTTTGGGAGCGCTAGCATTAGGGGAGGCTAATCGATCGAGTCTAGCAGGGGAAGGTACTGGGAGTTTGCGCTACCCTCCGAGAATATAGACTACTCGAGAGGGTTAAAAATGGTGGGAGGAGGGCCCTCTTATTTGCTTCTCTCCTCATGTTGCTTTGGGGGTACGCTCTGTACTGGTGGCTCCCGTAGGCGGCAGTCCGCTAGGAATAGAATTAGTGGGGTCTAGTTAAGGGTTTCGCTTTCCCTGTGATTCGATGTGTGACGTAAAGGCACAGAAAACCAGGTGCGAATCGTAATTAAGAAATTCGTTCCACGATAGCTTGAGCAAAGGATGTTTGATGTGATACCGGCAAGTGCCTGGTTTTACCGCTACCCTATAGTGCGATACGCCGTGTAATCCCGAAATACTTGCAGGATAAAGCTACATCAAGCACTTGCGTTGATGCCCTCCACGATGTCATAGGGCCCACTTGTACTCTAGACCTTAGGCAGGCGGACAGGCAGCTATCTACGCCCAGTTCCAGGAATCAAATACCGTAGACTAAGTCCCCGCGGTATCGAGCAGATTCCTCGCTTTGCCCCAGTCTGTGAGAGAAAAAGGCGAAAACTCGATAATGTCAAATTCTTTATTGCATATCATAGTATTATATCGAGTACGGCTAGTCAAACGTATGATACTTAACTATACCCCAGATAAGACTTACTCTTGCACTAGACATGCGCAGTAAGAAGTTTAATAATAAGGGCTTGTTTGGCATGGGACTTGTATATCATATCATAGCAAAAAAAAGTGATGTTTATGGTATAAATATTAGCCTATTAAAGGTTTTATAATAATATTATAGGGATGTATTGGCACTGAGTATTCAAACTAAGAGAAAGTGAAGATAAGGGGGAAACGGCTGTATATTCTTCGGATTCGGATCTTGCTTGCTTATTATACTTTCTATTATATCTATGGCGGAGCAAAGGGTTTGTACTGTATAGGTAATATGATACAAAGAACTCCCTCCAACTTCCTCGCTCGCAGAAATCCTTCCTTCCGGAAATGCACATATCATATAACAAAGGAGTTCCAGCCCTCTTTACGCTCATCATTCCGATGCACACCTCCGCTTTACTCTCTCCGATCATTTCCGGCCATGTACGATATGCGAATCCTCATATATCGTGTGCGAGCCAGGTGTATGATACCCATTCCTCCTCTTTGCTTTGATAATGAGTGATAAATGGAATTATGATAGTAACTGAAGAAAGACATAATAGGAAAACGTACAAAGAAAATGTAGCAATGCGCCATCGTTTCAGGTGAGAAGTGATAATAACCCGCGTAAAGATCATTGATTGAGTAAACTCTTACTATGATAGAATAATAAGAAAGATACAGCTCCGCTATATAGAAAAGTAATTCGTTCCTACCAGTATTATACAACCAAGAGTTCACAACAAGGAACAAAGACATTCAAAGAAGGCACTGTACATAGGAACAAAAGTAATAAAGGAACGTATAAAGAAGTCCACCCGGCTTGAATACAAGTACAAGAATATAGAAAGCCGAAAAAAACCTTAGACTATACCAATAGAAAACATGCTTCTGTACGGAGTGATCGTTGGTGACTTTCAACAAATCCCCGCTTAGCCATTCTCGGGGCCTAAATGACTGGGTGGCTAAATGTTACGCAGGTCTGCTGCTTGAGAAAGCCCTCAACTCCACCGTCGGCCGCACTAAAGATATAGCCGAAGAAGAAGAGACTGGTGGAGATGCAAGCGGAGCTATCGTAGCTAGGCAGTTCTGCCGGGGCGCCGCCTTACCGTACGGGTGGGAGGGCGAAGGCGCGTCAGGCCGCAGCATAGTACCCTGTTAGCACAACGCCGGTTTCCCCGCTTGGCCCAGGGGCTCCGGCGCAGGCGCAGGGGACTCCGTACCGTATTACCGGTGGTGGTATTAGCCGTCAACGTGAAGTAGGCATGGTCAACTGTTTCAACCGGTGGAAATTGTCCAGCTTTTTCTATTGGGGATAACATAGCTTGCCGAAGTTCGTATGTATCGGGTCTACGGTAATAGTTATATATATGATAGTAGAAGTGGCAACCGGTCTCCGGCCGGATGTGAATTTTGAATATGGCTATTGTGGCCGAGTATATTTTTCCAGTAATAATAGACAAAACTAAGAAGCATTATCAAATTGTAGACAAACTCATATATCAACATTCACCCTATATTGCATATCTGAGTCCTACTCCCATTCCTCCTCTCTCCCACTTCTAATTGCTTCTCCAAATCATTTTCATCAATTCTTCTTAGCCATATATCTCTGCCGAATATTTGGAAGCCTGCTAGGAGAAACTATACTAAACCTTCTTGTCCTCTACCTCTGCCAGAATCGATACTCTCTAGCTTTACTAAACTTGTACCATGAAACATTTTTGTCTGCCAGGCCACCATGGCTGATATTACTATGAATAAGTCTTCTAGCTATATTCCAAAATAGTGCAAATACACTACTAGTACTTTCTTGATAATAGATTTCTTGTTGCTCTTGTGTGTTGTAGTTTTTGAACAGTAGATTTTTTGCCCAATCAAATCGGGGATGGCTTTGGGACCCTGCAGAATAGCAAGTCTGGATAATGCTTCCTGGATCTTCTAACTATAGTATTGGTTTGAAATTAGTATAATATTAATTACTTGCATAAGGATTGGATATAAACTTACTCTTGCACTTCTCTTCCTATCAATACTTGTTATAGGAGCTATTTGGTAGATTTGTGGAGGAAGTTGCAAAAAGTCTGAGTTGGTATTTGTCACAAACGGTGACTAAGCAAGGCAGACTCTCACATGACTAATAGTTATTAGTCATTGGTTTGTTATCTTTCACACTATGAGATCAGTTGACTCATAGGCTTTTACATGACGACGCAATAGCGT
>Ga0307507_10000703_pt1 | contig 73410 bp, 26 predicted proteins | sample 7_EM_MG_FD_207223 | JGI IMG/M metagenome (GOLD analysis project Ga0307507, IMG submission 207223) | Populus trichocarpa ectomycorrhiza microbial communities from riparian zone in the Pacific Northwest, United States - 7_EM | ecosystem: Host-associated > Plants > Roots > Unclassified | place... | reverse complement strand
AGGGAGATGCTGACGGGTAGGCAGATGCAGACAGGTAGGCAGATACAGACAGGTAAGTAGATGCAGACAGGTAAGCAGATGCAGACAGGCAAGCAGATGCAGACAGGTAGGCAGATGCTGATGGGTAGGCAGATATAGACAGGTAGGCAGATATAGACAGGTAGGCAGATGCAAATAGGTAGGCGATGCAGACAGGTAGGCGATGCAGACAGGTAGGCGATGTAGACAGGTAGGCAATGTAGACAGGTAGGCGATGCAGGTAGGTAGGTAGATAGGCAGGTAGGTAAGTTAATAGGTAGATAGGTAGAAGAGAACTATCGCTATATTATATTAAATTATCTAAAATAATAATATTTATTTTACTAGCCTTATAAATAGCCTTAAAGTAGCTTTTATTTATTTAAAATATGCTATTAGTATAAAAGAGGTAAATATAATTGTAGTTGCCAAATGCGCAGATTACTGGCAGGTTGTGCGTAGGTTGCGCGCAGGTTGCTTGTAGGCTGCGCGCAGGCTGCGTGTCAAAAAAACACGACATAGGCTAGTTGTCACGAAGTTCGTGTAGAGGGGTTCATTAATTAAATGGGTTAATTGATTTGACCTTGATCTGACGTGTCTTTAGTGACGTGTCTTCGTGCACGTGACTCGTGCACGTGACCCACGCCTTTAGAGAATATAGATTATCTAACACACCCCCTTAGCTTTAAGCTCTTTAAGGTCAAAGCTAGCTACCTTCTTGTGTCCATTAATGAGTCAATTGAACCGTAATCTTATCTAAATCCTTCCGTCTTGCTCTAATACTATCCCTTAGGTCCTCTAGTTGCTTCTTCTTATCTAGCTACTTCTTAATATCCACCATCCCAATTATATTAATAAAGCTTTAAAACCTCTACTTGGGCAGGGCCTTTATAAGTCCATTAGCAATTATCTCCTTTGTCGCTGTTTATTAAAATCGTACTTATCTCATTGCGTATTCCTAACGTAGCTAGTATTAATGGATGTTAACGTGTTAGAGCTTTGTAATTAGCTTTACCGTGTTTTTTATAATTAGTTAGAGCATCTGCGTGTTATCACATTTAATAATTAAGGGCTTGTTTAGGCGTAACGTTATTACTTTAAACAGCCTACTGATAAAGATAGCTTCCTTTACTATCTGTAATAGGGTTAATAACTCGGCTTCTGTGCTTAACGTTGTTACTATACCCTGCTTATTTGCTCTTTAGGCGATCGGCCCCCCAAATAGCTTTATAATGTATCCTTACAAGCTCTTTCTGTCAACGGAGTTGTCCGCGAATAATGCATCGCTGGCATAGATAAATAATTACACTTTACCTCTACCGTCTCTTCCGTTGTCTCGTCCTTTATCGCGTATTCCTTTATCTCTTCCTCTACTGTTTATTCCTTCCTTATCTCCTCTATAGCAGATTGCTCTGCTTTTTGTACTATATAGGTACTGGATAACTTTGTCTACCGCTTAATAATACTCTTAGCCTGGGTCCTAGTTGAACCTTGCCAGCCGTAATACTGTAAAAGCAATATCCGGACGCGTTGTAGTGGCTGTATAGAGTACTAAACCCAGTTTTCTCTAATATAGCATTGTAGAAGCTGGTAGGGATATAGGACGGACTAATAGGTCTATATTAGGGGACGGACGCGTTAAACAGATTATATGGTGATTAGTAAAAAGGAGTTCCAATTCTACTATAGGAGTGTCCGGAAGACGCCCTCTAAGATCTATCTTATACTAGTTAGCTATCTTCTTAATATAGGCTTCCTAGGATAGCCATAGGAGCCTCTAGCTATAATTGCGTATTATATAGATTCCTAGGAACCATTTTAGCTCGCTAAGGGTACTTATCTGGTATTCCTTGCTTAGCTCCTTAATCACTTCTTAAGCCTTCTTTTTATCTGTCTTTCTATAGCAGAAGACAATATCATTAATATAGAAGAAGACGACTATTCCACCTTTTAGTATAACGCACGGCTCCTAAGGTACCTCTTTAAAGCCCAATTCGTTTAACAAGCTCGTAAGATTCTTCTACCATAATAGTAGTAATTATTATAGTCCGTATAAGGCTTTTCTTAAGCGTAGTACTTTGTCTGTCTTTCCTTTGTTGAACCCTGGCGGTAGCTTTATATAGACGACCTCGTCGAGATCGTAATAGATAAATGCATTAACTGTATCTATCTGCGTCGTCTCTAGGTCGAATTTTGCGGTAATTGCCATAAGGGTTCGGAAGGTCGTACTAGCTAATATAGTAGCTCTTATAGGTAGGTCTTTTGGGGCCTATTAATTTCCGCATACTACTAAGCGTGCCTTATATTTCTGGAGAAATCCATGCTTGTTCATCTTATAGACAAATACCTATATTAAGCTAAGGACCTGCTGTCCCTTTATATGCTTCTTATTTGTTTCTTAAAACAACCTTATTTAATAATAGGATTGGAGGTAAGCTTATTAAGCCTCTTAGAACTAATCTTAAAGAGGGTGTGCATTAAGGTCCTTAATTAACTAAGGTGGCGGAGGTAAGTTCTTCCTATATAATCTAATATTACGTATTCTACCTAATTTCAGCTTGCTGTCGTTAAGTCGACTATTAAGGTTAAACTTCCTTCCTGCTATAAAGGCGCCTTAATAGGCTAAGGTAATCCTTTTAGTAACAAAGTCTTCAAACCTATTATTGCCGGCTTTTTTAAACAAGTCTTTAACTAAGTCATTAAACACCCCCTAAGTGTAAAACCTATCTCCTATTTAGTTAATAGTGTCCTAATTAGTATCTAACTTTGTAGGATACTTAACATAAAAGGCATATGGAGATTCTTTATCTTCTTCTATTAGAGGTGGTGTATAATACGCGTCTTTAAGAGCTCTTATAAGCTTAAGATCTGCTAACTCATCAAAGGTTCAAACTGGCTTATTAATGTTGTCGTCTTCCTCTTAAATTGACGGTTTAAATACTTTGTTATTATCTTCTAGAAGAACCTCGTTCTTAGTTAAGGTCTTAGGGAGTTAAATCTTCTCAATTAGCGTATCTAATTCGGTGTATAGATCCTTTAAGATATCCGTTTGCTTGCCGTCAAAGAATGTCTTTTTGTTAAAGATAACATCCCTAGTAGAGATGATAATACCTTTGTGCGGGATCCAGATCCTGTAGATATTAGTAGAGTTATAGCTAACAAGGTAGCCAATATGGGCTCGCGGATCTAGCTTGCTTAGTCTTTTCTTCTTTAACTAGGTATCTAATGTCATCATATACGCCCTACAGCTATAGGCTTTTAGGTGCGCCAATTGTGGTTTTTTTAATCTTCCATTTACTAGGTAGGTATGGAACCTTTTATATAGCGATTTCCATCCATTGCTTTCCCGTGGCGTTTAATCTTAAAGGTAGACTGCATAGTTAACTATCTCGTTCTATAGGTCGTGTGGTAAATTAGCAGCAATTCTTATTGCACGTCCTTTCTTAATAATTACACCCCCTAAGCGTTTAGCGGTACCGTTCTGTGCTTGGGTATATGGCGCCGAAGGCTTAAAGGTAATCCCTTAGGTCCGTAGCTATTTAAGGGTTCTCCTTCTCCCTAGCTTATTATCTGACCTAATAGTGTTAACCTTAAGGTTATACCTCAGACAAATCCATTGGATGAAATCTTTAAGTACTTATAGTGTCTCCTTCTCCTTGCCATGCGTTGTTATAAAATATGGGAAGGTTCTTCCTGAGAAGATATTGTGGATAAGCATAACTTGTACGAATCCCGTATACGCTTCCTTGAGGTTAGTCCAGTTAATATAGAGGTTAAGATAAGGTTTATTAATATTCTATTTTAAGAACCTTCTTAAGACCTAATGCTTAATTTTAGCGAGACTGTAATATTAACATTCCGTTGTCTTTAGGCCTTAAAGCTTAACTCCTAGGGCGTTAATACCTAAATAATAAAGGCTTATAGGTCCTGGATGACCTAGACGCAGATGCTATAGTTATATATTACCTTTCGCATCTAGGCGAATGTCTCTTAACGATATTCTACGCTTCCGTTGGCGGCATAGTAGTTGGCTTGTATTAAACGCTGATAGACTTCCTGGTTGGACGTATTTGATAGTCTATTGTCCGTAACGTTCTTCCATTTAATATAGGATTGTATCGTCCTTCTAAACTAGAAGATTATTATTTCCTTTATTATCCTAGAAGTACCCTCGCTTTTAAAGTAGACGGAACAACACTAGATTCGTATTAAAGTCCGTATAAAAGGCAACGTCCTTAAGATATAGGATTCCCTTGCTCTTGTCTGGTTTTATAACTTGGATGGTGACATTGCTATAGCCTAGTATAGGCACTTCTAAACTGCCGGCAATAATATATTTATGTCTTGGAGCTTTCCTAAAGTTATAAAAATAAAAGAGGTTATTAAAGATGTGGAAAATGGTTCCTAAGTTTAGAATAGTTAATAGCTTTAGTGGATGGAGTTAACCGGTGTAATATAATTCTAGGAATATTATATTAGCTTCTCCCTTAATCTTAACTGTCTTATAACTCTTCTTGTTCTATTGTTATTAAGCCTCGTTTTCTTGTTTTTTAAGTCTGATCTTCGTAACTTAGTTAGTAAGATTCTTATTCTTTTCTACCTTCTTTAGTACTTTTTTAATGCGAGCATCTCTGATTATAACTTCTTTGGGTCTCTTGTCTTTAAATAAATACTAATAGTCTTAAAGGGAATGTCCTTGTTTCTTGTACGCTAAGCACATAGGTAGTAGCTTCTTATAGGATGTCTTCTTGTCTACTAGTAACCTGGCTCTCTTTAAGCGTCTAGTACGTGCTAAGGTTACTTTCCCTAGACCTTTAGTAGTATTAGAGTGATCTATTGTGGCTTACTCTATAAAGTCTACATTAAAGGTACTCCCTCTTGTAGTAGTATTAGCTTTCTTTAAGGGTATTCTAAGTCCTTCTTGCAGCTCCTTTACTACTCTGCGGTATTTGGAAGATCTTAACTTCTAAAGGTTATTTAACTTAGTAGTATACTTTACATAATAGGCGTTGCTAAATGGTTAAATAACTTCTGCTAAATCTTAAAGCCAGATTTTATTGGACATTTAAGGGATCTTATACTTCTCTCCTAGTACTATTATATGTTCCTATTAATCTAACCACTAATTTAATTTTAACAAGTGTTTAAACCCCTTAAGGGCTTCTATATACTGGTGTTATACCTTCTTCCTAATAAATGATGAGGTAGGTTCTGTATTCTCCTTTAATTAGGATAGCCATTCTTTAACTATTAAGGAAGGGTCAAGCAATAGCTTCTTCTGGATTAATACTGTAGATATGATTTGGGTGCATATCTATTGCAGATGCTCTTCCTGTTTTAGGAAGTACCTTATGTCCTAGTTATAGTATTGTCTGCTGTTCTTGTACGCTTTTTGTTAATTTGTTGAGAGCTATATATATATGGTTGCATTCTTATTAAAGTCTGTGACCTTTAGAAGAGGTGGTTTTTTAAGTAGACCTTCTTAAGGTGCTTCTGTAGCTGGGTTAACATGGGCCCAAATTTGCTAATCTATGAGGGCTTGTAGTTGCCAGATCTATTGCTCCCAGTCTTCTGGTTTATTAAGGATGATTATAGTTGACAAACTCGACGTCGGTGGAGTCATTTTACTGATAGGCAAAGGAGGAATTGAGATGGTATTTTGTTGTCGGGATCGTCCTTTCGTCAGGATCGTCCTTATTATTAGATTGAGGTGGAATCTCGTGGAATCTCGTGGAATCTCGTGGAATCTCGTCGAAGACTCGTCTTGTGACAATTGAGGTAGGATTTCTGTCAGAGTCTGCGTCTTGACGATGAGGTGTTAGAGTCTGACGATGAGGTAGAATTTCTTCAAACGATTGAGTAATAGCTGAATAGCTTCTTGAGTCGGCGGACCGGGCTCATAACTGTTACGAAGTTCGTGTAGAGGGGTTCATTGATTAAATGGGTTGATTGATTTGACCTTGATCTGACGTGTCTTCAGTGACGTGTCTTCGTGCACGTGACTCGTGCACGTGACCCACGCCTTTAGAGAATACAGATTATCTGACACTAGTCGGTCGAGTTGCCAAATGCCCTCAACTGCGCGCCAATTGCGTCAACCACCAACCATTGAGGCCATTGGTAGGGTACCATATTTTGCCGATGTAAAGAGTACCATAACCTAATTAATAAGTTTAAGAAACAATTTATAAACTAACTAGCTCCGCACTAAGAGAAGCGTAATTTTAAGATAGAACTTAAGCCTAGTATAACACTAAAGTTTGGTCCGCTATACAGTATATTATAAGAAGAACTGCTTATAATACAATAATACCTTAAAAAGTATCTGCAAAAAGGATTTATTCATCCTAGTTAATCTCTATTTACCTTATCTATACTATTTATTAAAAAGCTAGGAGGAGGCTTAAGATTCTATATTAATTATTAAGCTCTAAACGTAATTATAATTTAAAACCAATATCTAATTCCCTTAATTTAAGAGACGCTTAACTAATTAGCAAAGGCATAATATTTTATAAAGCTTAATATAATCGCTGCCTTTAATAAAATTTGTATATATAAAGGAAATAAGAAGTGTATAGCTTTTTATATATAATGGGGACTCTTTAAATACCTAGTAATGCCGTTTAGCGTAAAGAACGGTCCTAGTATATTTTAGCAATATATTAATAATACGCTTTGTAAATTCCTTAATATATTTATTACTATATGTATTAACAATATCTTAATCTACTCGTCCTTGCTTTCTAAACATTAAAAATATATTAAAATAGTTCTTAAATGCTTATAAAATGTGGGCTTATAATGCGATATTAAGAAATACAAGTTCTACGCGTCTAAGGTTATATACTTAGGCTTAATTATATCCTACAACGGAATTAAAATAGACCCTAAGAAAGTCGCTGTAATTATAAACTAGGAAAGCCCTAATAACATATAAGACATTTAAGAATTTCTAGGATTTGTAAATTTCTATTAATAATTTATTAACTACTTTTTAGAAATTGCTTAGCCATTAGTTAACTTAATAAGAAAGAATATAAAATTTAAATAGACCGCTAGATGCAAACGAGCTTTTAAAAACTTAAAATATTACTTTATAACTACCCTAATCCTTACCCACTTTTAACCCTAACCTTAAATATATTATTAAAACGGACTTATTAGATTATGTACTAAAGGGAGTGTTATCGCAATATAATAAGAACGGCGAGCTATATCTAGTAGCCTTTCTCTCCTAAAAACTCGCCCCTGCTAAATTAAACTATAAGATATATAATAAATAACTACTTATAATTATTGGATACTTTAAACAATGGCGTCCTAAGCTAAAAGGATTATTGTTTCTAATATATATATTAACAGACTATAAGAATCTGCAGTACTTTATAACTATAAAGCAATTAACACAGCGCCAAATTTATTAAGCTAAATACCTCTTATAATTTAACTTTAAGATTATATATTAACTGGGTAAACTTAATTAAAAACCTAATATATTAATACAATAATTATAAGACTTACCAGTAAACGCTTTAGATAAATAAATTGCAAATTAATTATGGATTTTCTGCCCCCTAAACATTTTAAAAAACTACGCCCTATGTTTCTAGATACGGAACTTAATAGAAATAAATTAGAAATTAATAAATGGAAAATGGAAATTAATAAGCTAATAGAATATAAATATATAAATAATATATAACTAATTAATATAATAAAAGTAATTTAAATAGGAAAATGATAGTATAAGGATATTACACTCACTAAATGCGAAATTTAAAACAATTAATTATACTATTAATAGAAAATGGTAGTTCCGAATTCTAAACCTTTACAATTTAAGATACTTAAATTTATATACAACTCCCCTATAGTAGGGCATCCTGGCTATATAAAGACTTATAAGATCGTTTAATAAGCATACTACTAGCCTATAATGCACAACTACGTATAAAAATACGTTTAAGTATGCAGGATATGCGTGCGTGGAAAGACCTCTTATATAAAGAAGTAAGGAGTACTTTAACCACTACCAATCCTAATATAAAGATGGCGTAATATCTTAATTAACTTTATAGTTAACTTGCCTAGTAGTAATAAGTTTATAAATATTATAGTAGTAGTTAACTATCTTATAAAAATGCGACATATAATTCCTATAGACTTAATTAATGCAATATTAGTAGCTAAATGTTTTATTAAGTACGTCTTTAAGCTACACAGACTTTTTAATATAATAATATCTAACTATGGAAGCCAGTTTATTTTAGACTTTTAGTAAGCTTTATATAAACAATTAAGCATTTAAACATAACTCTTAACTATATTTTATCTAGAGGTAAATAGTTAAACTAAAATTATAAACGCAATTATGAATAATACTTATAAATATACTGCTCCTACCTATAAGACAACTAGGAAAAATGGCTGCCTTTAGCTAAGTTTACCGCAAATAATATAATTAATATATTAACAAGCGTAACGCCATTCTACGCAACCTACAGGCAAAACCCTTAACTTAAATTTAAACTATAACCTAAAATTAATATAATAGGACCCATAATTAAACAAATTTAGTTAATTAACGCGCATAACTTTGCTAATTAAATAAAGCAGTTAACAGAACTATTATAAAGTAAATTAACGTACGCTTAAACGTTATAAGAATGGCATGTAAATAAAGGACAAGCTCCTGTATAGGACTTTAAGGAAGATAATATGGCTTACCTAAGTACATAAAACCTAAAGACTTAACGCCCCTTAAAGAAACTTAATTAGAAGTTCGTGGGCCTATACTAAATTAAGAAGAAACTGAGCCTATACGCCTATAAGCTTAAGCTGCCAACTAAGATAAAAATATACCTAACGTTTTATATAAGCTTGCTGTAACCTTTAAGAGATAATCCTATAACTTATAAAATTCCGCTACTACCTCCTATAATTATTAACAACGGCAATGGTTTGTACTTTATTAACTTAATTAATAATATATAATAGAAAATATAATCTAAACAATTTAAACTTCTTATTAAGTGGGAAGGATATAAAACATAAACCTAGGAAACCTATAAACAGATTAAGGCCAACGCGCCTTCGCTAGTAAAAGAATTCTATAAAGACCATCCTTTACGGCCCACTCTAGCTAGATAGACATAATATAAAGGCAAATAACTGCCACCTAACATAAAAACATAAAACACAATAGCAGGAAACTTAAAATTAAAAAGAACTTAAAATATATTATAACGCTTATAACGCAATAAGTTATAAATTCTTAACTAAATTAAATTGTTTTAGACCTTTAGCTAAGGGGGGGTACTATAACAGGACTAGCCCAGTTACAGTAGGAATGTCTTAGTAAAACACTTAACAGATAACTATAAAACTGTTTATAACTGTTTGCAACTATCTACAATTATCTACTATAATCTACTGTTTTCCACCAAATTCCGCCAACTCAATTAAATTCCACCAAATTCCACTAATATAATAGAATTTGGTCGAACCCTGTTAAAACTCGCGTGCGCTTGTACCTACGCGTCTACTGCTAAAACCCTTAAATATTTAGTTATACGTTTCCTATATTCCTCTCTCTTCTTTATGCAACGTCTTGTACTCTGCAAGAGCTATATACCTATAGATTTAGATAAAATTTATATTATTCTTTCAAATCTTCTCTAAAGCCTCTTCGCGCCCTCACAAACTCAATAGAAGGCCTTTATTGATTGGTTTTAGATTATGTTATTCTATACCTTAGGTTAACTTACTATTAAGATACAACCTTATAACCTACTACTTTTCCCTTATAGCAAGGTAAGCTTTACCTACTTTAATATAATATTGACTATACAAGTAAACCACCGTGGAGTTATTGTTAAGTAGTAGTTCTAGCGGCTCGCTTTAACAGTCTAAAAGATCTACCTATATTAAGTTAGACTTATGCAGACCTTTATTAAGCGTCTTTTGGCTAATTAGAGCTAATATATAGTGTTCTGGCTCTAAGTGGTAGCAGCCCTCTGTCTTAAAGATGTTAATTAGTTAGAGAATATTTTCCTAATCTAGGGTCCAAGCTCCTTTAACCTTCTGGTCCTTAAACTTTAGAAATAATAAGCGGATCTTTACATCTCTATAAAAATAACTGTGTTTCTTATTAAAGAGAGATAAGTCACGCTCTAACTCAGAATCTATTGTCTTTAACTTTAACCTTTTTAGGTACATTAAAGCATTTTCTAGTTAAAAGAGGTTTGTTCTATTTTTATTACAATATATAAATAACTTTTTTTACCTTAAATACTAATATTATTAAACTATTCTGTTATAAAGCTAATATAATAATTCCTATAAGAGCATAGCGCCTAAACTTAGCTATATTTAAGTGCTCTTATATATTTACTAAATAAAGTAATAAATTCCCTTCTACTTAATAATTATGTCTTATAAAAACCACACTACGTAGTTATAAGTGGCTGGATCTACTAGCTTTATAATTAATAACACTTTTTAGCTAAGCTATATTATTTAAGCCTTACCAAACCCTGCTTTATAGATGCTGAGTTTACTTCTATTCCTAGGCAGAAGGAGTAAAGACATTACTTTGCGGCAGCTATTTCTATATAACAACTTTAAGAGGCACAGCTCTAAGGGAATCTTAAATATCCAAATTAACATATTTTTAATAGCGTGTAACAACCCAATTATCTTTATAGACGGCGATTTTACTAGTACTGTCCCATCTTACCTAACGCCTACGTCCTGCCATAAGAGCACCACTTATATAGTGGCTTGGCAGCCCCCTAGCGGACAGTTAGTTGTTAACGCTATATTTACTTATATTGTACTATCTTTTATTATAGTTCTTACCGTATTTGTTAATAACTTTAATTCTATTAAATAAATTCCTGCCTTTTTTAAACAATGGGCTAATGTTAGTAGTTATATAGGTGTCCTCCCAAGCACCAGCCCTAGTTTAATTGTTGTTTCTTTATAAAAGAATATAACGGAAGCTAGAGCCGTTTGCACAAGTGCTTATACTGTAAAGATTTTCTTGTAGATTGCCGCGCTTAAGATAGACGGCTCTCTGTCTTTTCTAGTAGGCCATAGGCCTTTAAAGGAGGAAATACTAAGACAAGTTAACGAGATTAGATATTATTTACGGCCTAAATACCGATTATTTACTGCATATCACCTCGATGCGCTCTATTAGGTAGCGCTACTATATACAGCCATAACTGCCACAGAGCCCTTTAATATCATTTAAGCAACTTGAAAGTATTATATATATAAGGATCTTGGTAGTTATATAAAAACCATTATAAGGCTTAGGAGGGAGGGGAAGATTCTCTATAAAGATATTACCAAGTTCGTCGCATTAAGTATTTTAATAGATGCATATCCTCTATAGACATATAGTAAAGTCACCTTCTTTATACCATTACTTTTAACTAACTATTTTAGTAGATTTTGCACTAAGGCAAATTTACCATTTACTATATCAATCTGCATTTATTTATACGTTATTAGAAGTCTTTAACAAAAGCATAGGAGAGTATTAGAGCCGCCAAGCTGAAAAGCATATCTATAGTCTTTTTAAATTATTACAAAATATGCCTTCTACAAAAGCCCAAGCTCTAGATATTTGTCTATATTAGGCCTATATTAAAACAAATAAGATATGCCTATTCTGTTACTTTCGAACTCCTTAACACATGCTTAGTTGCGGCCACACTATTTGCGATATCTGCGTTTAGATATTTGGCAATATAGTAATAGGAGCAGAGTATAAATACACTATTAATGCCTGTATTCTCTATAAAGTAGTTTTATCTACAGGCTCTCTAACTACAAAGCTAAAGCCGCCTACTTATAGTATCCATATCCTTAAAATTAACGGTAGTGGTATAAGAGGCATAATACCTCTAGAGTTCCTCTTATAAACTCAAAATTTACTTGGGTCCTGCGCTATCCAAAACTTCTTTAATATAGTTGTCGGCATAAGCTCCGGTAAGTAATCTATTTATTATCTAATATAGCGCTTATAAAAATAGGCGGCCTAGAAGCCTTGCTTATATTTCTTTATAGATAGAACGTTGCTTAGTGCAGCGAAATATTTAACCAAACTCTTATGCAATTTTTTAAAAAGCTAAAGGCCTATATCTAAGTCATTCCTCTCGCGTTTGCGCGGTTATCTCCATATATGGCTTTTAAACGGTTGGTACAATGCTATAGCTTTAGAAAACTACTTTAAAAATATCTTTGGGCTAATAAGACGCTTAATAGATCTAATAGCTTTGGCTTACTTAGGCATAAAGGTAGCCGTAATAGCCACTAATATCTTAGACGCGGCACCTTTCTTATTTTCTAATTACAACCCTTCCGTAGAGAAGATAAGTGGTTTGTCTAATAACAATGCTAATAAAGTAAATAATATAACTAAGGCTTCTAGTAGGCTATAAGTATACTAAACCGAAAGAGAACGGTATTAAAGAGGTTCCGTACGTCTGGCAAGCGTAAGTTAACCTTTAATAAACTAGGCTTCTTGCACTAATCACTAAATAGTGCTAGGGCTACCTCTGCCGCCCTAGTATATATATTTAAAGCTCTTTAATCTTCTCTTTTACTGCCTACTAATTAATTAATAAGGTTATTTTAGGCTGTAGAACTAAAATTATTTAGCGCCTTTTAAGACGGGGGATTAAAGCACAATAATCTAATAAGCCTTAGACTTTGCAAGAGTTATTATATTTGGTCTAAAGACTATAGGGCTAATATAGTCCTGTCTCTTAGAACTGGCACTATAGAGAGCTAGTCGCCTCAAGCTCCATATTTTAGGCATGTCCTTAACAATGGGTTTATTCTAAGACTTTATCAATTATAGCTTTCTTCTTTTAATTGCGATAGAATATAGAGGGATCTTACTATATACTTAGACGACAATTTAAAAGCAAACTACTTTTGGTTTAACGTGAAGCTAGAGGAGTTAATGGCTATTAATAATACTTTAATTATAGCTAAGCTGCGGGAAATAGTATAGATGCAGCCTTATGGAGCCGCGGAGCGTTAAAGATTAGTTCTATTACTCTTGGCTTTATCCTTTTTTTTTAAGCTGGACTACGCCCTAAAATTTAATGCAGGATTTTATAGATGTAAGGGATCAATTCGCTGCCGAAACTAAATTAGCGCAATTACCAACATAATTGGTTGCATATTCTCTTCGATAATAGAATTCGTTACTAATTCAGTCACCCTAGCGACCTTTAAGGGTGCTTAAGGTATTTATGCCTTGTGCCTAAGGTTTAGGAAACCAGTAGTGTTTTATGTGAGATATCCTTCCAAAACTATTATAATGTACCTCTAAGTAGACCAAGACATTTGTATTAGACTTAGTGGGTTTCCGTAAAATATGTCCTGGTTTATTTAGCAACAACAACTTAATACTCCTTTTAGTGTTCCTAGTCATAGTGTACTTGGGTTAGTTACTTGCTCTTACTATCACATAGCGGAGGTTTCCTTGAAAAGACGTTTTAGTTCCCAAAGAGATACTACGTAGAAGCGGACACAACTCTAATAGTTATAAAATGTCCATAGCAATTTACCTATATTATTTTTCTGTCTTTAAATTTTATATTTATTATAAAATGGGTGTATTAAATCTCATCCATATAGTTAATTATATTAAGAATAAATGTCTATTAATTTTGGTAATACCTTTTTTAGTAAATATATTTTCTAAATTGGGCTAAGTTATAAATAGCCTTAGAAAATTTTTGGAGCATGGCTTACTCTAAAGCACGGCAAATTTACGCGTAAGGAATATTTTCCCCTATTTATTAAAATCCCGTAGGGGATTTAAAGCCATGCTCTAGAATAAGCCGTGCTCTAGAATAAGCCGTGCTCTAAAATAAGCCGTGCTTTAGAATAAGCCTTGCTCCAAAATAAACCGTGCTTGGCAATAGATTACAGTTTAGGAAGAGGTTAAGTAAAACCTATAGTACACTTAAAGGATTATAAGGTATTTCTTTTATATATTAATAAGTTTAATACTAATTTAGGAAGGATCTGCTTCTGTTTTAGTAGAATATTAGGGGGTATAATAATAGCTCTAAAAGAGTCCTCTATATGGGTTTCCTGCTTATATAAGTAGACTTCCTTTATTCCGCTTTTAGTTAGTCTCTATAGCAGTTACTTTAGTTTCTATAGATATAGGCCTATATTAAGGTCTATATTCCTTATAGTTAAATTCTATAGATTTATTTATTTATTCCAATATTATTTAGTTTATTAAGTTATAAGCACTAGGCTACTACTAAGCGCCATAGTCTAGCTGTTTAACCGTTTAAAAGATTAACACCTTACTATAGGTTATATTAAGGGTTACTATACCTATGCTAGTTATATCTTACTATTCTATATTTAATGCCTTACTACAGGCCGTATTAAAGGTTACTATACCTGCGTATAAAGTTATTTTTTATTATCAAAATTATGCGTTAAATTCGTTTGTTTACGTGTTAAATTTATTTATTTACGCGTTATTATAGGTAAAGACTATCCAGGTATTTAACGCCTTAAAAATAATACTAATTTAGTAATTAAATTAATCTTTGCTACCTAGGTTATTAGGCTAGAAGCTATAACTTTAAAAATAAATATTAAGGACTCCTAGATAGCCAATAATTGCTTAAATATTTATATATGCAACGACATTAAGAAGTTTATATAGTATAAGGAAATTAAGCATTTCTAGTTCTATATAGAAGAAGGCTTAATAGAGGCTATTAGCGTTAGATTAGTTAAGCTTATAGTTGCCTAAATTGACTACTTGGCCTATATAATTATATTTACTAAAATATATTACTATCTTAACTTCTTTATAAATGCTATCTCACTTACTATTCTACAAGGGAAGGGAGCCTTTTTTAATAATATCCGTAATATAATTAACTTTATTAAAAATCGGGTAGAAGTAGCCTATATTCTATATATTAACGGTCTTAATATATTTATCCTATTAGACAATCCCATACAACCGCGCCTTATTGAGGAACTTCCTACTAAGGACACTATACTAGAGGTCTCTTAGGCCCTATAAGAAGACAAGGTCTCTTAGGCCTTATAAAAGACACTAGAGGTCTCTTAGTTACTATAAAAACAAGTTAAGGCCTCTTAGGTCTTATAGGAGGTAGATAAGGTCTCTAGGGCCTTACAGTTAGGGGGTAACTCCTAGTTAAGGGGTACTTCTAGCAATTATAATATTATACCGCAACCCAATTAACCTCCTTTCACTAATAATATATGGGTAGGCCTTAACTAGCAAGAGCTACCTAATCTAAGAGGATACCTAGGTTAGGAAGAGACTCTACTAAGGGATATCTATCTAAGGGATATCTATAAGGACAAGGCTAAGCCTAGGTTAACCCAAGCCTTTTATAATATAAGTGGAAGAGTTAATATACGTAATATACCGAACATACGCACGCGATTAAAGCCACGGCTTGATTATACCATACTCTATAGAATAGGAAGGAAGGAGTTACCTATAAAAGCCATTTACCTTACCCCTACGTTTGCTTACATATTTGTAAACGTTCTATTAAAGCATTAGTAGACGAGGACGATTAAGGGACTACCTCTAGAGCTATATAATATACTAACGACTTTTAAAGGGGGGATATGAACGACGTAAAGAGCTTGTAACGGGCGATAGATTATAGCTTAGGGAGAGGTCAAGTAGGACCTATAGTATACTTAGAGGATTACAAGGTGTTTCTTTTATATATTAATAAGTTTAACACTAATTTAGGAAGGATCTGCTTCTGTTTTAGTAGAGCACTGGGGGGTGTAATAATGGCTCTGGAAGAGTCCTCCATACGGGTTTCCTGCTTATATAAACAGACTTCCTTTGTTCCACTTTTAGTCGGTCTCCGTAGCAGTCACTTCGGTTTCCATAGATATAGGCCTATATCAAGGCCTATATTCCTCGTAGTTAGATTCCATAGATTCATTCATTCATTCCAATATCATTTAGTTCATTATGTATTCATCTCCATTTTCTAGATTTTGCTTTTCGGAAAACTGAAGAATGCCGCAGGTTGTCACGCCTCTTGACGAAGGAGATATAGACCTTCCCAGGCGCCGAATAGTCTTCCAGGTATATTAGAGGGGAGGCCTTCAAGACCAGGAGCGCTCCATGTCATATAGTGACCCTTCTGAGGTAAAGCGAGTAGCGACCAAGTATGTTCGGAAAGGCATGCATTTAATGACGATGAGAGGCCGCGGCCTCACCCCAGAGAGGTGCTATGACGCGGTAGTTGGCGATGGTATATACACTGTAGTACTGGTACCAAGAGAAGAGGAGGAGATTAATAAATTACTGATCGCTTCTGGAGTGGGATCTGTCGCAAAAAATGAGCCTCAACATGCAACACCCAAGCCGAAAAAAAGAATGATCACAGAGAGATGACTTACTCATTTTGTAATTGGAATACGAAAATCGTACCAGCATTGATTCTCGTGCTACCCATGATTCTCGTGCTAGCGCGTGAGCTCGTAGAAGCTCAAAGTCTCGCACGAGCCTGTATGCCCCCACCAGCCTTGATTCTCGTGCTACCCATGATTCTTGTGCTAGGATGTGAGCTCATGCTAGCCTTGATTCTCATGCCAGCCCAAATTCTCATGCTAACCATGATTCTCGTGCTAGCATGTGAGCTCGCAGAAGATCAAAGTCTCGCACAAGCCTGTATGCCCCCACCAACCTGTATGCTTCTACCAGCCTTGATTCTCACGCCAGCCCAGATTCTTGTGCTACCCACGATTCTCATGCCAGTACATCGACTCGCACTAGCCTGTGAGTTTGGTCGCTCAGCAGACTGATCCGGATAATCCCGGAACCTCGATCTGCAATCTTCTCAGTCGTGTTTTGAGAGAGGATTTTGCAGGTGATATGCCGCTTTTCGTACTGGATTGGAAGAGAGTGGTAAAAACTTTCCTAGGGGCTAAAGTGCTGAAGCGCTCAAGGAGAAGATGATTGCTTACGGATGAGCCCAAAGGCAACCGACCCTGGTTTTGTTAAACAAAGCGATTTACTTGTCATCTGCGCCTATTTCGACATCCAAACAGAGACGCTATACCACAATACTACCGAATATTTGATCCATCAGGGAAAGAATTTGGATATTCAAGTCTCTTACTGCAGTCATCAGCTGGAAGCTAAAGATTTCAATATGGGTAACCTGCTGTGACATGTCACACAAATAGGGAGCGGGGAAGACAGCAGGACTTGTTGATACCGATTTCTACTACTTCTAGGAGTTCAAGTCGTCTCTTGCAGCCATCAGCTGGAAGCTAAAGACCTCGGTGGACAACCTACTATATAAGAGGCTGGGGACCCATCTTGTCGAGTTCCAATCACCTCACCCAGCTGGTTGGAATTACAATGGGTGGAACGGCAACTCCTTCAAGTGAATATCCTTGTCCAACATCTGCCTTACGACCTCTCGAACCTGTTCTCCTACATGATTGTTCACACATACTTATATCAAGTCGTCAGTCATGGGGACGGCATCTCTTCATACCCAGACTTACACGAGATCACACTTCGACCCTTTCTCCCTTCAATTTCCGATCTAATCAGGTTCTCAACGTCAAGACCTCTGTAATTCGCTACAATACGGTTATGTGTACCAACTCGACCGACCATACCGTGTTCCGCGCCTTTGGTAATGTAATTCCCGGTGACAAGGAGACGGATATTAAGGATCTATCAGTAATTTGGATCAGGGTTGCTCTGATAATTGTCTTGATCAAACTTACATATTCAGAGTCTTGCTCGAGCAAGTCAGTCATCCATTGTCCCACCCATTTCAAGTGCTCTTCGGGATGGCTGTCAGCAAGGGTTCTCCTGGAACTAACTGAGGCCTACCTTCCGACTCCACCTGCCAGAACAATGCGATCCTCCTTGCCTTTGCATCATAATTGTGAAAATTTTCAAGAAGCTGCCTCGCGTAAGGCAACTGGCTAGCTATTCCAATATCCGTCGCGAATAACAAGGCTGTTCCGTACTCATCGAGATGTATCTCCTTGCCATAAGGTCCCTCAACGATGGCTCTTAATTCGGTGGGTTGGGTTGAGCTTCTGGTAGTGGGAAGACATTGCGTGAATCCCGTCTGCCGTCGAACGATGAAGATGACAACGTCCCGATCTTTATCATATGGGTACCACCAGGCGACTATGTATGGGTGCGACTGAAAAAGAGCACTGTAGCTCACTCCCGGGATACAAAGGTATACGTATTGACCCGCTCGGTACTTCCAGGGCCTCGCAATCTTGGCATGGATCTGGTACGCATCCGGTAGAGATTCGATCGCGACTCGGCATGAGTATTCCCATTTTCGGAAGTTCCGATAGAGTATTTGACACGTCTGAAGGAGGTGCAAAGACGTCCATACACAACAGGCAACGAGGGGATATATAGTTGGTATGCTGAGAAGCTTCCCCGGAACGTGTATACAAATTGCGATCGCGACAGTCATTGCCAGAACCCGATGGAGATGGAAGAAGATCTTATAGAAATGACGTCTCACGATTGAAAAGGAGGTGATTAGAATGGCGGTCAAAGCAGAAGCAGCCTGGCTAATTTAGTCAGCAGCCCCCGTTTCAGCACGGGGGGGTGGACTCACCACTAATGCCGCTACTTGAGTGGAAGAGTGTAGGTTAGGCGTCTGTGATACCACGGCAAGAATCGCATGAATCACCCCTTCAATTACAGCTACCCTCCCTATCCAACGATGAATGGCACTATAAGCCTCGTATCCAACTCCGCAGCAACTGACAACGGAGTTCATATGACTTCCGAGAGCGAGAGGGACGAGATTCACTGCAGATAGCAACCCTGTTCGCTGCAAGATGTCTGTGCGATCATGTATACCAAGAGCGAGGCAAAGGACATTGCCCACAAGGAGAGCAATGACCAAGAGCGCATGATATCGAGTAGTGCCTCTTATATACTTGTGGACCCGCGGATAAAAGACAAGCTTAAGAAAATAATAGGTCGCGTAAGTACGCAGAAAGCGGATCGAAATTCCCCACACGTAGAAAACAATTAAAAGGGCAGCAATAGCCGCAAGCGCCACGGCATACCATTGAATGATGTCCATATCCTAGGGGTTCATGGTGAGATTGACATAGTATGAGGCCGGATGTACCGTGCAGGAGAAACGATGCAGGCCCCGATAGATCAGCTTATGGGAAGCGTTCAGATTAGAAGCCAAAAGTTGCCAAAAGTTGCCACAGTGTTCAGCACGCTTGGCATCTTAATTGCATAAGAGGTTGGGCTCTGGCAATGCGCCTCCAGAAACGGCCAGTCCCAGAATCACCTCCAAGACCTCCAAAAGCCGTGCCTCCAGGGTGGCAGAGTTGGATTCGGCTGGAGCAAGAAATGGCTTCCTCAAAGCGGATAGATATAATCAGCTCGTGATTTTTAGTGCTGGAGAGGTCCCCCCCTAGTGATCATCTCTTGAGGGCAATAAACGGCTTCTTGAAAGCAGGGTCGCCATAATCAACCCTCAAAGCTAAATCTGTGAGCTGGTCGCCCATATCATTTCTGAATACAGTCGCTAGCGAAATCGGCTTCCGCCCTAAACACTTCTAGAATTTAAACTTACCCACATTGCCAAGACGCTACTGGCTGCACTAGCATAATTATGGCTAGCTGCTTCCAACCCTGCATGCTTAAGCCACACCTCCAGAGTATCACGTGTGGGCTAAATCAACTTCGTCCTGAAAGATCGGGGAACCACGGGTTGCCTGGCACGATGCTTGTCAACTTACTGATTAGGCTGCAAAGTTAATCCCCGGTACCCTATAGTCGCTAGCGAATCGGCTTCCGCCTTAAACACTTCTTCTAAGCCACATTGCCAAGACGCTTCATGTGATTTACTGATTAGGTTTGGCTCTCCTGCATTAGGAATAGTTTGTAGCTTTAGGCATTAACGACCCATGGCCCGAGTGCCTGAGCAATGTACACAACTTCCTTTCTCATAGTAAAAGCGCTGCATTCAAGACTATCGTGAACTTTAGATAAAGCCTAAGTGACTTACTTAACCGTCATACCAGCTTCAAACAAGATCAGGAAGCAGTTTGTTGCTAAATTCAGGGCAATCTGCTACTAGCAAGCCCTCGCAGGAAAGACCCAAATCTCTACCTCCGCTACATTTCCGCCAACGCCCTCTTTCGCAACGCCATTGTGGAACCTGTATCAACCTAAATAATGCGTCTGCTTAATACAACTAAGCGCAAGCTTGAAGAATTCGGAGGCAACCGGATTCCGTTGTACGCGATCCTCTCACATACGTGGGGTGACGGTGAAATCACCTTTCAGGATATCGAAGGTGATAATGCAGAAACAAGGGTGGAATATAAAAAGGTCAAAAAAACCTGCGATCTGGCCGCAGCTCACGGATTCGATTATGTTTGGATCGACACTTGCTGCATTGATAAGACAAGCAGCGCCGAGCTCTCTGAAGCAATCAATTCCATGTACCATTGGTACCAAGATTCCGGAGTATGCTATGTATATCTTGCCGATGTGCCGCCGAACGCTGTTGATTGCGAAACTATGGCCAAAAGCCCTGAATTCTCAAACAGCAGATGGTTTACTAGAGGATGGACCCTTCAGGAGCTTATTGCTCCTTCAACAGTTATATTTCTTGACCAGGAATGGCACGAAATTGGTACCAAGTCAAGCCTACAAGGGATGATATCTGAAATCACTGGCATACCCACAAATATCCTCCTAGGAGGTGACCTCGAATGCGCCAGTGTTGCCCAAAGAATGTCATGGGCTTCGAAAAGGAAGACAACGAGGGATGAGGATCTTGCCTATTGCTTAATGGGCATGTTTGGCATCAACATGCCCCTGCTCTACGGAGAAGGAGAGAGGGCATTCACTAGGCTCCAGGAAGAAATTATGAAGGTCGCGGATGACTATAGCCTCTTCGCCTGGAAATCACGTGAGAAACATGGCGGCCTTCTAGCAGCTTCCCCAGCCGCGTTCTTCAATTCCGGCCAGATCATCCCATTCAATCCTTCTAGTCCCTTAAGCGGGGCCATAACCGTGAACAATAAAGGGATTCATTTGAAACTCTACTTTAGAACTGTTTTTCAAGACGTTGGGCTTGCTATCCTTCCATGTATGGAGAATGGGAAGGAGGTCGCAATCTACTTAAGAGCTATGTCAGAAACAAAGGAGTACTATGTGAGGATAATGAGTGATAGGCTCGAACTGCTCAATCTAAACCAGTCAGAATATCACGAGAAAAGTATATGTGTCCGACAGGAGCGACGGATACGTAAGAGTCAGTCATTGCTGCCAAGGGCTGCAGCGAACGGGTGCGAGGCGGTAGCGAAGCTGCTGCTGGAGCAAGGCGCTGAGGTAGAGGCCAAGGGTGAGGATGGTCGAACACCGCTGTCATATGCTGCAGCGAACGGGCGCGAAGCGGTAGCGAAGCTGCTGCTGGAGCATGGCGCTGAGGTAGAGGCCAAGGATGAGGATGGTCGGACACCGCTCTCACATGCCGCAGCGAACGGGCGCGAGGCGGTACAGAAGCTGCTGCTGGAGCATGGCGCTGAGCTGGAGGCCAAGGGTGGGGATGGTCGGACGCCGCTGTCATATGCTGCAGCGAACGGGCGCGAGGCGGTAGCGAAGCTGCTGCTAGAGCATGGCGCTAAGGTAGAGGCCAAGGGTGAGGATGGTCGGACACCGCTCTCACATGCTGCAGCGAACGGGCGCGAGGCAGTAGCGAAGCTGCTGCTGGAGCATGGCGCTAAGGTAGAGGCCAAGGATGAGGATGGTCGGACGCCGCTCTCACATGCTGCAGCGAACGGGCGCGAGGCAGTAGCGAAGCTGCTGCTGGAGCATGGCGCTAAGGTAGAGGCCAAGGGTAGGAATCATCGGACGCCGCTGTCATATGCTGCAGCGAACGGGCACGAGGCGGTAGCGGAGCTGCTGCTGGAGCATGGCGCTGAAGTAGAGGCCAAGGATGGGGATGGTCGGACGCCGCTGTTATATGCTGCAGCGAACGGGCGCGAGGCGGTAGCGGAGCTGCTGCTGGAGTATGGCGCTGAGGTAGAGGCCAAGGGTAGGAATCATCGGACGCCGCTGTCATATGCTGCAGCGAACGGGAAGGTGGCGGTAGCGAATCTGCTGCTGGAGTATGGCGCTGAGGTAGAAGCCAAGGATGGGAATCATCGGACGCCGCTGTCATATGCTGCAGCGAACGGGCACGAGGCGGTAGCGGAGCTGCTGCTGGAGCATGGCGCTGAAGTAGAGGCCAAGGATGGGGATGGTCGGACGCCGCTGTCATATGCTGTAGCGAACGGGCGCGAGGCGGTAGCGGAGCTGCTGCTGGAGGATAGCGCTGAGGTAGAGGCCAAGGATGTGTATAATCGGACGCCGCTGTCATGGGCTGCAGAGAACGGGCACGAGGCGGTAGCGAAGCTGCTGCTGGAGCATGGCGCTAAGGTAGAGGCCAAGGGAGGGAATCATCGGACGCCGCTGTCATGGGCTGCAGCGGACGGGCACGTGGCGGTAGCGAAGCTGCTGCTGGAGAAAGGCGCTGAGGTAGAGGTCAAGGATGGGTATAATCGGACGCCGCTGTTATGGGCTGCAGAGAACGGGCACGTGGCGGTAGTGAAGCTACTGCTGAAGAAAAGCGCTGAGCTAGAGACTAATGGAGAGGATGGTCGGACGCCGCTGTTATGGGCTGTAGAGAACGGGCACGAGGTAGTAGTAAAGCTGCTACTAGAAGTGAGCTCAAACCAACAATAATTTATAGTTACGAAATCTTTATATATTTTATTATAATAACTTTAATAGAGAGGGTACTAGGGGAGCTAATCTTTATATATTATAGGATGTTGCCACCTAATATATCTATTATATTCCAGAAACTTTACTAGGAACAATATAAATGGCATCTACTATCCTTATATTATCCCTTAACCTATTAAGGCGCAACGCCAAGCTGGCTCGTGTATAAACACCGTTATTAGATATATATATACGCGTAAATACTGCAAATAAGAGCCTCTTATTAACTAGATTCTTATTAATAATATAGTGCTAAAACTAATGGGTTAAGAGACAGTTATAAGGGGACTTTATAGATAGGGGGCTATAAGGACACGATTGTGGAACAGGATAGATTGGTAAGAAAGACAAATCCTTAAGGAGGTAAGGCCTCTGGGATCGTGGAGACTATATACTACGGGCACGTGCCTCTAGCACGTGACCGGCGACTATCCGAGGGGCGTCTGGAGGTTGTCCTGAAGGCAACCCAAGGTGTCCGCAATAATATCCCTTATATTGCCCCCCCCCTTCTTGCGGTCGGCCCCTAATCGCCATTACCTTGCAGTAGGGAGATTATAAGGGCTCGTCCCAGAAGGGGTTTAGAGAGATATTAGTAAGCTGCTGTATATTATCTATTTATCTAACCCCTGCTTTAAACTCCTAAAAACCTTAATAAGAAAAAAACATAACTAGAGAAAAGACGCGAGGATTGCTAGGAGACCCCTTAAAAGCCTACCAGAAACGTGCTAGTGACTACCTAGGCTAACCTAAGGATTTTTATACAACTCTACTTCTAAGCCTTTATGCCAGTCTGCAATTAATCGCGAGTATTATAGGCAATTTAGTGTTCCTAATATGGTTCCGTAGGACCTTTTAGTATAGGATTTAACATATAGAGCCTTGGCTTGCCGTTGTTTTTAACCTTTAAGATATTAATCTATAATCCTTTCTCGTTGGTTTTGTGCTATATATTTAGCGTAGCTCTACTACCTAGTAAACAGAAGGGATACTTTGCAATAGCGCCTCTAGCTATTATACGATTTATTAAGAACGTCTATAATGTTATTCTTTAATACCATAGTATTGTTTAGGTATAATTTTACCTATATATGTCTGTAATTAATGTCTTAATTACCTTCCCTGGCCGCGTAATCAGTTTTTATAAAGAAGTAATAATTAAATGGCTTATACGCGTGTTTCCTTCCTTCTAAATTGCGCTATTGTAACAGAGTTATATCGGCAAGGTTACGGCTATTCACTGGAAGGGTATTGGGAGGTAAAGTATAGAGACACCTTGCTTATTAAGCTACTCCTTTTCTTTAATACCTTACTTCCCATTATCGCCCTTCGTCTAAATTTGGACGTATCTTTAATATATTATTAAGATTTTCTTTTTTTCTATTATTAATTTAATATGCCTCTTTATTCTTTTACTAACTGCTCTTCTAATCTAATTCCATAGCGTATTTTAGCCCTACCGCTGCATATAGAACCCCAACCTCCGCTAACCCGCAACTAGTACTAGTCCTGCCTAAATGACTTTGTATATACGTCCTTAAAAGACTAGAAGTCTAATAAGAAGATTCTGGATGCTTATAATAAGACCTACTATATAAGGTCCAACACCTTTAGTCCTTATAATTGATGCATGCGTACTAAGAGCGGTAGTTATATTAAGGTAAGCTTTCCTATCCTTAATAGGTTTCCATTGCTAACTTTAGGCTTTAATATAGCCTAAGCCTAAGTGGCGACAATTCTTTAATGTCCTTAACTACTATATTACCCAGGCTCTCTTTTATTCTAGCGCTAACGCTAAACATCTAGGTTGAATTTAAGACTATACCATAGCTATCTACACCGCCTATAATTCCTAGCAAGCCAGCTAGCAACGCCTAATAAGGGAGCGAGGTTAGTATACTAAGGATAGGGTAAGGGATGGGGGTAATAAGAAGAAGGTTACCGTTTACTATAAAAAGGAGTTTGCGTATACGCATTAAGTTTTAAAAGAGCACAATATAATATAGTATTAGGTAGGTTACCCTTTAGGTACTTAGCGGATAGGTAACTAATAATTACTATAGCAAGGTCTTGGTGGTTCTGGTCTTTGCCAGCTAGCTAACGTCTCTATTTATTTTAGGCTTAAGCGTATCTTTATTAACTATAAGCTTACGCCTTAAGAACTTTATTAGTACTAGTTTGGGCCTAATATTAGTGTTAAGCGTTTAAGGATCTCTGCTCTATTTACACCTTATTAGCCTGCCCCTGTTTTTATACCTACCTATACTCCTACTAAGGGATCTAGATCTGGATCTCATTCCCATTAGCCATTACTTAGTAGGCCAATGGATACTAATCCTGCACCTAGGGATAAGGCATAGTGGCTTTTAATTTGGGCATTTAGGATTAATTCTTATATATAGTAGCAATTGGGAAGGCCTCGTAAAGCATTTAGAAAGGCATAGGAACACTATTCCTAATATAGACTAATAAATAGAAATGCAATTCTAGCAAAATACCCTATTAATTCTATACTATGTACGTAAAAAGGCTAAGGACCTGTCCTGCCTTAGGCTGTAGCCCTAATTAATCCTTATAGTTTCTAGAACTTGTCTGTTCCATATCTAATTTAACCTATTTACTCTTTAGGGCCTCTTTTAGCCTACCATAAGCTTTCTTTATAGGTTGCAATAACACCGTAGTATTAGAGCGCTTTCTGCGATTTATAGATTATAGACCTTAGTCCCAATATTCTTTTAGAATATCTTTATAATAATTAAGGTAATCCTCTGGTTCCCATATAGAGTCCTTAGCGGGCCAGCCTAGCTATTTGACTTTATATTGAAGCTTGTTCTTAATAGACTTATAGCGTAGTATAGCTTTAACCTCGTACCGCTCGCCTACCACTTTAGGGTATTTAATTGGGCCTAGACAGAAGTTCTTTTCCGGTGGTAGTCTATGCCATAGCTCTAGTAGATTTATATAAAATACTAGATGTATATAGGCCATAAATAGGGGTAGCTAGAGACGGTAGGCTAGCTTGCCAATTTATTCCTTAATTTAGAAGGTACCTAGGTATCTTACATTAAGCTTCTTTAATAGTTAACGGGTCTTAATATTTGTTAAACGTAATAGAACCTCATCGCCTACGCCGAAATGCTTATCCTAGTATTTGCGGTTGTACTAAAATCTCTACTACTCTTGCGCATCTTGTAGGCTCTGCTTTATATGCTTCTATTACTCCTCCTATTCCTTAAGGTATCCTTATACTCTTTAGTGGATGTCCTTAGACTTCCTGGTAGGATCCTATAATTAATCATGCGGCCTTAGCCAGTAATTATTGGGTATACTATTAAATCCTAATAGTTAGACGCTATAGGCAATCTGGATTAGTGCAAACTAATATAATATATATTATTTTAAGTTATAAGTATACTCCGCGTATGGAAGTAGCTCGCACTAATTGTCTTACTAGTAGTTTAAATACATTTATAGATATAACTTTAGTTCCTAGTTCTAGCGTTCTATTTGCCCATCTATCTATAGGTAGAAAGCCGTACTATAACAGTAGTCTATCTTTAAATAAAAGTATAGATCTGACTAGTACTGGCTTATAAAGACGCTACCCCTATTAGTAATAATGGAGTATAGTTAATCTACTTTAATAAAGCATTTCTCCTTAATTAGGTTTATAAGCGCTTATGCATTAATTATCTTGTTAACAGGAAGGTATTAGACGTACTTTAAAAACCTATTAATAAGTACTAGGACCGAATTATATGTTTATTCTTGCCTATCTTTTAAGGGTGGGAGATCTGTAATAAAGTCTATAGCGTAATATTGCTATAGTTTACTAGCGGGGGGAACTGATTTAAGTAAACCCCATAGCTTATGCCTTTGGATTTTATATACTTAACACTTCTCGTAGTAGCTAATATACTCCTTTGCTTCCTGCTTGAGCTTTAGCCAGTAGTATTTACGTTAAAGTAATTCCACTGTTTTAACTTGACCATAGTAGCCGCCTAAAGGATTATTGTAATTCCTTATAAGGATCTTCTGTTATAGATTTGCTTCTTATAGCACCTAAACCTTACCATTTCTACGCAGTAGGCCCATTAGGTCTAGTTCCCAATTTTAGCGCCTTTTAGCTTCCTTTCCGTTATATTTCCGGTCTACTTCCGCATTAAAGATAGCATAGAAGGCGTCCCTCTGTTACACCTTATGGATAAGATCTATTAACCTTTTGGATGGTTCCCAGGTAAAAGCTATTTCGCCTTATACTGCTCTAAGTACAAGATTAGATGGTACTATAGATCTTGCAACTTCTTAGTGCGCGTGCGTTAGGAAGGCCGTTATAAGGTTAAAGTCCTTTAGTTATTATAGGGCTCTGGGTTCTAATTGCTCTATAGCTTTGCTTTTAGTTTAAGGGGATAGCTTAGTAATTAAGGGTGGTATATTACTAGGTTCTAAACTTGTGTTAGGGACGTCCTATCTAGGTATTTTCGGACCCTCATTGGTAATGGACCGGGTACTAGCCGGAACGTTAGTAGAGACTAATAGGGTTTGCACCACCTAAGACTTAGTATATAGAGCTATGGGTATTTAAGTATCCCACACCCAGAGCTTGTTCTGTAATATAGGGAGTAAGATATCTATTATCTATTTTCCTTCTCCCGTTTTAAAGCCTTTGGCATAGTCTAGCCGTCGTAACGGTCTGTTAGTAGGGTTATTTTCCCCTAGCTTATATTTAATCTTAAAGTTAAATTGCGTAAGCTCCTCTGCCTATCTAGCTTGTTAAGGTATAAGCTCCTTTATAGTTATAAAGTAGCGTAGATTATAATAATCTGAGAGTACATAAGTGGTATAGCTCGCGTGCTTAAGGTAGTGTCGCCACTATTTAAAGCAGTTAACTATAGCAAGCAGTTCCTTGTTATGGGTATAATACCTAACTTTAGGTCCCTAGAATTTTCTGCTATAGAATGTTACTAGTCTCTAGTAAAGCTAGGTAGCGTCCAGATACCTATTAGGTTACAGTAGGATACTAATAAGGGTAAAATTTAATACATTAGTAACCATTATTAGTAGCTAATCTAGGTTAAAATGCTGCAATAGTAGAGCTTCTATAAACTTTGCGCGTAGTTCCTAAAAGGCTTTCTAGACCTTTCTGGGCCATATCTATAGTTTATACCATTTAGTTAGTCCCTTCTTAGTTTTCTTTCTTCCCACCTTTAAGCTTTTTGCTTCTTAGGCTAGGTCTTAGAAAGCTTCAGTAACGTAGTTAGATAGGTATTAGGCGACGTCTAAGTAGTTATAGATAAAGCGCCTATAAAAATTAGCAAAGCCTAAGAACACTTAAATATCCTAATAGCTTTCTAGCTCTGGCCACTCTTAGATTGTCTGCACTTGTACTAGGTCCATAACTATACCTATAGGCGTTATAATATAACCTAGGAACTTAACCTGCTTGGTATTAAAGATATACTTTAACGCCTTAGCGTAGAGGCCCTAATTATCTAAGCGTTCCAGCACTTTGTAGATGTATTACTTGTGCTAATCCTTATCTTCTAAGTAGATTAAAATATTATCTAGGTAGATAATATATATGCGGTTAACTAGTCCCCCTAAGGCTCTATAAATATACAATTAAAATGTTATAGGCGCATTAGCCAGCCTAAAAGGCATTACTATATACTTAAAGTGGCCGTATTAGGTTTTAAAAGCGGTCTTCCACTCGTCCCCTTCTTTAATATGGAGCCTATAATAGGCGTCTTATAGGTCTAGCTTTGTAAAGATCTTCGCCCTAGATAGTTGGTCTAGCATTTTACTAACTAATAGTAGTAGGTAACGGTTCTTAATTATAATCTTATTAAGACCGTGATAGTCTATATATAGCCTTATAGTCCCATCTAGTTTCGGGATAAAGAGGATTAATGCGCCTACCGGTAACTTACTAGGCCGTATCCATCCCTTTTCCAGTAAGCCGTTAAGGTACTCCCGTAGGATCTCAAGCTCTTTATAAGAAAGGTTGTAGATAGGAAGGTTTAGTAGTTGTTTACCTTCTTCTAAATTAATTATATAATCGTATTCCAAGTTCCGCTGAAGGACTTTTACTCGCCTGCCTAAAAATACCCTTAGTAAGTCCCTTAGGCCTGCTAGAATATTTAACAAATTAGGGTCGCGTTTATCCTCCGCATTATTATTAGGTAGGTCCCGGAGGTCCCTTAAGACGCTTACAGGCAGCGTCGCGCGCTATAGTAGCTGTTCGTATATAGTTGCCACTATATATTAGACAGTTTTATGCGGTAGCTAGTAAAGGGTAGGGAACTCTTTAACACAGCGTTTAAGGTATCATAGCATACTCTCTATGTATTGCTTAAGCCAGAGTAACCTATGGCGGTAAAAGTATCTCGTGGGATCTTTAAGATTGCCGCCTCCCTGCAGTGTCTCCGCAACCTATCCAGCAGTTCCCTATAGGGTATCTGTTATGGAAGGGTTATCGCCTATACTAGGCTCTATACTTATCTTGCTATAGAATAGGGGTTGGATCTGATACTCCTTTAGGTATAAGGCGTATACTGTTTCTCCTAGAGCTATATCTTCTAGGATGTCTTTTAAGCTTATTAGTAAAATACGCCCTTCTAATTCTTTATTGTTCCACTATTTAAAGGCTCCTATTTTAAAGCATATCTTAGAATTTACTTCCGCAAGCCAAGGATATCTAAGAATAAGGTTATAGCCTACAAAGTTAGCCACCTAGAAGGGTTGCGGGCCAACTACCTTAGTGCGGTTATATATGTTGGCCACTAACACTATAAGCTTATAGGCACTATGTAGTTTAATCTAATACTTATCTAAGAACCCTGCGATAGGTTTCCGCCACTTTAGTAATAGGATAAGCTTATACTCTTTTACCAAATTATATTGTATAAGATTAATTTTGGTGCCGCTGTTATATAGTGCTTAAAACTAACGTACCTCGCCTATAGGGAGTACCATTTCCAGCTTAATAGTAATATAGAGAGTCTCTCCTTCCATATCTTGCCCTAGTTATAGCTGGGAGAGGTCCGCAACTAGGGCTTTTCTTTTTTTAGATTATTAGTGCGGTTATTGCCCTGCTTATTTTTCCAATTGGGTTTACCTCCGGAGAAGTTTTATTTTAACTTTTTAGAGTGTTCCCGTAAGGGTACTAAATAGGTGTTAGGTTGGCCCTAGGAGTCTTTCCCATTGCTTAAGATCCCTAACTTTAACCCTTCTGGATTTCTCTTTAAGAACGGCTTCTTTAAAGTTTGGGTCTGCCCTATATTATTACTAGAGTACCTGCGTTTCTAGTTACCCCCTAGCTTCTTACTAGAAGAGGTCTGGTTTCTTACCATATTCTTGGCGTTTAGAACCGCTCGTTTAAAATCCGTATATATAGTAATCCGCAATAGGGCTCCTACGCGCTTTATTTTGTTATAAATTGCTGGCTTAATTCTAGCCTAGATAAATCCGATTTTCTTTTTCTTATAGATACTACCGTCCTTATTTTTAAAGGGCTCTAAATCTATTAGTTAAGCATAAGTTTCTATAAAGTTTATAAACTGGTGGAAATTATAGTGGTTAAGCTGTGTCCTATTCTAGAATAGTTCTACGTAATCGTATTATATAATATATAGATCTTAAGTCTACTTCTTTTAGGAAGGTTTATAGCTGTGGCTATATAGTAATTTACTCTTTATTAAGCTAATTTAGTATAATCTGGTTTAGGGATTGATCTTTAATCTTACTAATAATCTAATAGGTACGCTCTTTGGTATTATCTTATATTATTAGCATCTTAAAGAAGTTATCTATTTCATAAACCCAATTGTTTAACTATTGGGCGTTAGGTCTCTAGTAGAGTTCTAGACTACTAAAGGCCTTAGCCAGTTAGTCTATATCCTTTTTCTATTTACTATGTAAATACCTCTCTAAGTCTTCCATACCTTTTTAGGTAGGTACTAGGTATCTCTTAGGAGGCCCTTAGCCTTAGCTAGGTTATAAAAGATTTTATCTAGCTTAAATTAAGCTCTGCTAGATCTAGACCTACCTCTAAAGGTTTTTAATATGTTTATTAGTGGCTCCTTCCCATATAGCTTCTAAGAGCCTTATGGCAGCTTCCTAATATCCTCCTTAAAGAAAATTGGTGTGGGGCTCTTAACTTTTTAACCTTAGGCCTAGGGAAGCTCCGGCTATAGAGGTAGTGTTGGTACTAATAGCTAATACGGGTTTCCCTATAAGGCTTAAGTCTTAAGTTAGTAGTTAGGTTAGATTGCCTAAAGGGGTAGGCCTGCTTGGCTTGTAAGCAGTCTATACGCCGCCACTATGCTAATTGTAGGCCGGTGGTCTTCTAAAAGGGTTCCAGTTGGGTCCCTAATTAGGCGCGTTAGTATATTCCTCTAGTATTTCTAGTTTAGGAGAAGATTTTAGGGTTATATCTAGCGCTTAATCTTCCAATTGGCCTAAATAGGGCTGGAGGGGTTCCAGCTGCTTTCTAGCAGTATTATAACCGTTATAGAGGGTGTCTGCGTTTTCCTTAGCGTTACCAGTAACTGTAGGTGTGCGAGAGTCTTTAAGCTCTTAGTGCATCTAGGTATTAGGGCTTGTTTAGCCGTCTTACCTAGAGGTTTATATTATCGCAATCTCTCGCTATTAGAGGGACCTTCCTGCCTTAGCGCGATGGCTGTCTATAAGGTATTTATGGAGTTTCTATTTAGGTTATCGCGAGATTTTAAGGGAGAATAGTAGATATAAATAAAAGATATAAATAAATAATCTAGTCCTTAAAGCCAGCTGCCCTTCTAGATGGAGTAGGAAGGATTTAAATGTAAGGGGACTTTGTAAACAGGGGGCTATAAGGACACAATTATGGAACAGGATAGATTGGTAAGAGAGACGAATTCTTAAGGAGGTAAGGCCTCTAGGATCGTGGAGACTATATACTACGGGCACGTGCCTCCGGCACGTGACCGGCGACCATCCGAGGGGCGTCTGGAGGTTGTCCTGAAGGCAACCCGAGGTATCCGCAATAATATCCCTTACAACAGTATAGTAACACTAGTGCCAAACCTTAAGACGGTTTGTAGTGTTTAGAGGCTTACCTATAGCTTTACCTCTTTCTTGGCGTGGCGTTTATATACTATATATACACTAGCCTCGGCCTCTATAGTAGCTATTACTACTATATGGAAAGTGCCTATAATTGCCTATACTCTAATTCTTTATACCCTTTTTATATAGGGGATCGATTCCTACCCATATATATATATTTAAACATTAGAGGTATAATCCATTACTAGCATTACTAGTACTACTGTTTCGCTAAATAGCTATCTCGCGGTAATGGGAGACACCATCTATATATATTGTAGCGCCATCGCATCCTAAAGCCTTTTGGTCACTATATTAGCAATATACTATTTATACTAGACCGTTACAATATAAGGAGCTTAATAGATTAGTAATTAATATATAGCCTAATCGGTAAGGTTTAGGGCAATTAGCTAGGTAGTTTGGCCTATATATAACATTTAGAAGGTATAGCAAGTGTATATAGGGATAAAGGCAGCCGCCTTAGCAATATAGCTTAGTTTAAAGTCTAAAAGTGTTCTAAGGCGGAAGCCGTTTTCGCTAGCGACTATAGTTAGAAAATATTCTTTAAAAAGTATAGTTACCTTAGTATAAAGGATAACAAAGGAGTATAGTATTAGCGCCTTAAAAACCGAAGTGGTCTATGCTTAGAATTTTTTTAGGCAAAATAGGACGAAACCGATTTTGCAAGTAACTATATCCTTAAGAGATCGAGTTTTGGTCTTTATAAAAGGGAGCCCAACTTAGCTCATTAAGCCGTATAAAATTAATTTATCGTGGCTTGGCCTTTAAGGCACTACAGTTACTTACAAAATCGGCTTTGTCCCCTTTTATGTAATGGAACCTTGTAGCAGGAACTACGGTAGGTCCTATTATTAGGCTAAGTATGTAGGTATAAATAATAAGTCAACAACGTAATAATAACTAGTGGAGTAGTTGCCTAACAGATTAACTCTAATTGTATTCTAAGATTTACTATAAAGAGAGAACTATCTGGGTAGGGACTGTGGTCCTTTAAATACACAACCGTACGCCTAAGAAATCCCTTCGCTCTGTCTGCTCTGTCTGCTCTATCTGCTCTGTATAGATTACATAGATTACACAGATTACACAGATTATATTATATAACCTTAGCTACTATTCCTTATTATATGGTTCCACCGGATTTATCCTAGACCGTGCCTATATTAACTAACTAGCTTCTACCGACTCCTCTCCAAGTAGTTATAACATTGTACTTAAGCTGTCCGTAATACCATCTCCCTCCTCTTTATTTTTGTCCTTAAAGATTCCTAATATCTCCAAGTTATCTACTAGAGGTATAATGTCCGTCTGATTAATTTGGTTAATATCCTTACTTATTATACCTTTAAAGGTTTTTAAACCTTTGGCCTCTTCTTCTATAGCTTGCCAGTCTTGTACCGTTGCCGCGATATTATTATTGGGTAAGATAATGCTATCTCTATATTCTTATTGTGCAAAAGAGGGGTTGGTTTATATTGCGTTAGTAAGTCCTTTATTTTAGCAACCCTCCTCTTACTCGGAGTGTACTAAAGCAAACATTTAATTGTCCTATAATATTCGCTCTATCTCTAACGCTAAGTATGCGCGTCCTATAACTCTTAATAGTCTTTGAGTTCCCTAAGTAACTTGTTATAGGGTCTTACGTTTAATCTGCCGCTGCGAAGCTTAATGATAAGTTAGCTGCCTCCCTTGCGGAGCTTTAGCGTACTCGTGCTGCTTATAAAGCGTACTTGTCTACTTCTACGCGTCTTCTTCGTCTTAAGAAGGTTTGTAAGAAGGTTTGTTTTAAGAAGTGGAAACTTGTTTAATAAGGTCTGTCTAAGCTAGGTGATAAGAGAGTAATGTCTCTAGAGAAGGAAATAACTTTAAGTAACGTAGTAGTTGCTCCTCTTAGGTCCCCCTTAGGTGACTTATCTTTTAGCGATCCTTTTTTAATACTCCCTAACCTACTTTTTTTTAATACTTCTATACCTTTCCTATAGCGTTCTCTAGGTTGCTTAGTGGTTTCTAGGTAGTCTTACTGTAGCCTATCTACTTTACCTTATACTATATTTTATTATCTACGTCCTTATAACTAATAATCTTTAAAACTTGCCATTTATCTTCTTCCTGTCCTTTATACGTGTCTTCCTTATAAACTAATAGCTTAATATTCCTATGTGCTAGCTCTAGTATTGCAATATGCTATATAGGATAGATCTTTATTTTAGCTAGTAGGTTTAACTTAAATATAACTGGTAAGATTCTTTATATAATCTTAAAAGGTCCTAGCGTAATATAGTCTAACTTCTTACTTGGTTATTAACTTTTAAAATTTTTGTGTAGTAGCCATACTTTATCTCCCTCCTTAAGATCTGGTCCCTTAGATCTCTTAGCATTGTAGTACCTTTTTATCCATTCCTATACTAGTTTAGCTGTCTCTTTAAGGTTTGCATGAAGATTTATTAAGGTCTCCATTCTTTGCTTAGCTATACTACTAGTTTTCTTTACTTAATGTGGCAATAATAACGTTCTTGGTTCGTACCTATAATTTGCCTTAAATAGTAATATTCCCATTCCTTTCTATGGTGTTATATTATATATAAACTATATAACTAGTAATAATAATACCTAATTATTCTGTGCGTAATTAATATAGTGCCTTAGATACTGCTCTAGTGTTTGGTTTAACCTTTTTGTTTAACCATCTGTCTGTAGATAATACGCTATAGAGGTTACTGCGCAAACCCCTTATTTTGCTAAAAATACCTCCTAGAATACTGCTATGAATCTTAGATCTCTGTCTAATATAATCTTACTTAGTGCTCTGTGCCTTATAAACACTTCTTTAATATAGATTTTAGCAATATCTTCTGCTAATATCTCCTTTGTACACGCTATAAAGTATCCCCACTTTATAAGCTTATCCACTATTACTAAGATTGCGTTATAATCTTGCCCTATAATAGGATCTCTTAACTTTAGTAACTTTATAACAAAGTCCTATAATATAACCTCCTATGGTCTCTCTGGTGTTTAATAGGTTATAGCCCTCTATATAGCTTATGCCTTATTAGTTTATTTCTTTAGCAATGTAAATATTCTCTTATAACTTGTCTTGCTAGTCCCCAGATTCCTTAAATAATATACTCTTTTTAAAGTCTTAACACTAAGCCTATAGCTCCGTTATGTCCTTATGTTATTCCTTTATAAAACTCTTTTATAAACTCCTCTATAACTAACCTTGGAATATAAGTAGTTTCTTTGTTCTTATATTGCTCTAAGTCCGGATTCTTAAGCTATGCTTCCTAGATCTTCTAGGTTTAATTACTCTCTAGTAACTTATAGACTTAACTTTTTTATATTGTGGCTATCCTTGGATAATTATACCTAATTAACCTATTTTTGTTCTTTTATAATAAGGCTCCTAATAGCTTTTTATTATTTTATAGTTTAGCCTTTCTGCTTAGAGTATCTGCTCGTGCGTTATCTATACCCTTGGTATACTGAGTCTTAAAATGGTATTCTGTAAGTATTTCCGCCTATTTAACCTATCTTTGGTTAAGTTCCTTTGTTATTAGGAATCCTATAAGGTTCTTATAGTTTATTTTAACTATAAATAGTTTCTCTGTGCCTTGTAAGAATGCTCTTTATTCCTTAAGTGCTGTAACTATACCTAGCAACTCCTTGTTGTATATGTCGTAATTCAACTCTAGTGGTGTTATTTTTTGACTATAGTATGCTACTAGATGCTATGCGTCTAAATGCTTTTATAGTAAATATGCTTCTAGTGCAAAGTCTAATATATCTATCTTAATAACCATCTCTAACTTTAATTAATAGATTTTAAGGATTGGTTCCTAGGTAAACAACTCCTTAAGTTCTTTAAACAATTTCTTCTACTTAGTTCCCTATACCCACAGTTCCTCTTTCTTTGTTAATTAAGTAAACAGCTTAATACTCTTTAACTACTACGCTATAAACCTTCTATAGTAGTTACAAAACCCTAGAAACAACTTTAACTGCGTAATGTTTTCTAGTTCTTGCTAATCCACTATAGCTTTTACCTTCTTTAGGTCTATGCTAATTTTTCCTAGTTTAATAATAAATCCTATAAAATCGGTCTTCCTTATAAAGAACTCGCATTTCTTAATTGCTACTAGCATCTATTCTTCTTGTAGTCTCTTTAAGACCTATTTAATATATTCTCTATATTCTTCCTTACTATCTAAGTAGATAATAATATTGTTAAGATATGCTATAACAAACTTATTAAGGTGTTCTCCTAATATACTATTAATTCGCTTCTGGAACGTTGCTAGTGCGTTTATAAGCCTAAATTACATAACTAATGGTTTATATAGTCCTTCCTTTAACCTAAAAGCTGCCTTCTATTTATCGCCTTCCTTAATTCTAATTTAATGGTATGCCCACCTCAGATCTATCTTTATAAAGATTTATACGTTGCCTATCCTATCTTAGATTTCGCTAATTAAGGGTAAAGGATACTTATCCTTTCTAGTAATGCTGTTTAAGTATCTATAGTCTATACATATTCTAAGTTTTCTATTTTTCTTTAGGATAAACAGTACTGGATATCCTACTAATAACTGCAATGATTTAATGTATCCCTTTTGTAAGTTCTCCTAGATAAACTCCTTAAGCGCTACTAACTCTGTTTTAGTAAGCTTATATATTAAAAAGAACCTTAGACTTATTCCTAGTTCTAACTCTATTTTATAGTCCTATGCTATATATTCTAACAGCTTTTTACTTTCTAGCGACCATAACTTTTTACTATACTTATAGTATCTTTTTAGTATATAACTTAAGCTTTGCTTAGTCTCTTTATATATTACTCTAACCTAGTACTATACCAACTTGGTCTGTTATTATATCTTATGTTATTAAGTATTTCTAATATTAACCTAACCTATAACCCAATTAATCTTTAGATTATATTCCTGTAACTAAGGCATTCCTAGTATTACCTTATCCTATCCTAATGGTAGGATATTAAAAGATATTCTAACCTGTCTCCCTTTAATAGTTAGCTAAATAGGTCCTGTTTTAAGATTAATAATGCCTCCTCTATAGGCTATTAGATCTCCTAAAATTATTATAAGTGGATATAGGTGTTCCCTTTATCTGTATGGTAACCCTATCTTTTCTACTATTACTAGTAATATGTGGTTTCTTATTACTCCACTGTCTATTAATACCTTAAACTGCTAATCTTACCACTTAATTTATAAATTTAGGTATTGTTCTTAAATTCCTTTAAGGGTCTAAGGCTTTAATACTAGTTCCCTCTAGTCCTATACACCTCCCCTTTTCCTAACTATTGGCTGCTAGATCCTACTTATACTTAGTCCAACTTAGGCTAATACTTAGTTTATTTCTTTTCCTCTATATGCTATAGATAAGTGTTTTTTAAGTACTCCTACCACTGTTATCTGTCTAGGTATTCTTCTATAAGGAATCTTCCTGGTTAAAGTATTAAGTCCCCTTAGCTTTATACTTCTACTAGGTGCTATCTATGCATATACTTAACGTCTCTAAACCGCTTTTCCTTGGGTGCCTAATATATCCTTACTGGGTACTTCCGGTTCTTGTCTTTAGGTGCTCTATATATGTTATATATGTTATCTATATAAGCTATCCACAATAGTGTATAATGCGCTATATGTTTTAGGTTAACTCTTGGCTTGTCTTTACTTTTAAGTTTAAACCTATACCTAGTTAACCTAACTACTGGTATTTCTGCTATAGGTACTAAGATTTGCCGCTCGCTTCTCTAGTCCCTAGATCCCTCTTCTAGGTTCCTTAATATTATAATTAATACTCCTTTAATATAACTTATACGTTTCTCTGTAATGGGTTAGTCTTAGACTACCTTTTTATTTAGCTATATATAAAAGTCTTCCTATTTATTGTTATGTTATTGCCTATACCACTTTCCATATAACTAGTTTAGTGTGTATAGTTTATCTATAAAAAAGTACCTTATTATCGCTGCGTTGTAATATCCTTTAGTATATCTTTCTTTAAACCTAGTTAGGATGTCTAGATCCTCTTATTCCAGTTTATTTAACTACTTTACCCTAGGTGTCCCTACACTCAGCCTATTAGTAATTCTTTGTATAGGTACTCTGTCCCTAGTACGGTTTAATATACTAGATCTCTAGTCTAGTTTTTGTTCTTGCTATATAATAATTCTTGTCCTAAACTTATTTATAGTCTCTTACTTTCTATATTTTATAGCTAAATTCTAGAAGTCGTCTTACTTCTTAATCTTAGTATTAACTTTTCAATCTTTAGGCCAAACGTCGCGTTTACTTAAAAATAATGTTTTTATTTATTCCCCAAACTTATAGTTCTTAAACTTGCGTCCTATACTTATTTATATATTACTAAACTAAGTTATAGCCCTATTCCATTGGTTATTGTCTGTTATAGGTCCTTAGGTATGTCTTATTTTGTCTTAAGAGTCTTAAGCGTCTTATATCTTATTATGAGAATCTTAAGCCTGTGGCCTTTTACCTTTATTAAGTAATAAGCTAGCACTAGTAGTTATCTACTTGCCTAGTTTCTTTTAAATATTACTCCTATTGTCTTATAAAGCGATAGAAATTATATCTAATGGTATTATAATACCCGTTACTAAACCTTACTTAGTAATGGTTTCAGTCTCTGCTTCTATTTTAACTTCTCTAAGGTCTACATGCTCCTAGTAAGCTGCCTTTATTACCTTATTGTTAGTAAATGCTTCGCCTATATTAAACTTATTATCTTTAATGTCCAATCTATAAGCTGGTTCGTTGGTTCCTTTAAACTTAGATAATAATGGCTCCTGCGGCTAATAGCTTACGCCATACTTAGCGTCCTTATAAATTTAGCATGCATTATTATAATAAAATGCAAAACTGTTAATTAAACACTCTTTTATTCCTTATAGTGCACTATTATCCCTCTATATATATATATCTCCTACTAGTCTGGTTCCCTTTACTGCGTAGTTACTCTAACTACCTTTACAGTCTCTGGCAAAATAACTCTATTTTCCGCAATTTATGTAAGCTCTATCTCTAAACCACTAACTTTACTATAGAGTCCGCCTAAATATCTTCTGCTACTAAGATCCCTAGTTTAGCCTTTACTTCTTAGTCCTTTAATTACTAGATCCTTAACCTCTAGGTTTCCATAGTTTCTTTTCCCTTCTTTAGGTTTCTTTGGTACCACTTAGGTCCATTAGCTCTGCGCTATTTTATAATTTTTAACCCTATGTTGGTTATTGCGTACTCTATATCTTATATAACTATGGAACTCTGTTCTAACCTTTCTTAGCCTGCTCCCTTTGGTAGATCCTATTATTAATTTTAATTGCTTAATTAATTAAACTCCTTAGGGTGTCTGCATCTTCTATTAGAATAATTGTGTCCTGGACTTTAGCCTTAAGTCCCTATTTGTACTGTGCTATAAGCGCCTTATTATTCCACTTAACCTATGTAGCTAATATCTAAAACTGTGTTGTATACTCAATTGCTAAAGTGCGCTGCGTTAGGTTCTAAAGTTTGCGCTCTACTATAGTAAATGCCTCTAGGTCACTAAATATCTATATTAACCTTTTTATAAATCCGTTCTAGCTTGCGAATATATACTATACGTCCTAGTTCGTAGTTATAATACCGTGTACTTATATCTTAGTAAGGTAAGATTTAAACCACTTTAGTGCCCTTCCTATTAAGAATAATCCCGCGTATACTACCTAATCTATAGGTGTTGCTAGCTTAGCTCCTTCTTATATTACCTTAAAATGTATCTGCGTAAGAAACCCTTTAAGCTTTAACTTCTCTCCTAAGAATTGTTTAATTAAAGGTAACTTAACCTTTACTGCTCTAATTCCATTAATGCGTTCTTTAAGTATCCTATTATTGTCCTGTAAGCAATTAACTATTTCTTATAACTAACCTCTTATAACTATCTGTAAGTTAGTATCTGTTATACTAGTGTCTCCTAATCCTAAGGTTGTAGCTGCTGTTAATAATATTACAACTGGTGCTTTAGGTGGTATATTGTTTAACTTCTTAGTATTTAATACTGTAACCTTAGTAGTAAATATATAACGGAACCTTGTAGTAGAAACTATGGTGGGTCCTATTATTAGGCTGGGTATGCAGGTATAAATAATAAGTTAATAATATAATAATAACTAGTGGAGTGGTTGCCTAATAGATTAACTCCAATTATATTCTAAGATTTACTATAAAGAGAGAACTATCTAGGTAAGGACTGTGGTCCTTTAAATACACAACTATACGCCTAAGAAATCCCTTCACTCTGTCTGCTCTGTCTGCTCTGTCTACTCTGTACAGATCACACAGATTACATAAATTATATAGATTACATCACATAACCTCGGCTACCATTCCTTATCACATGGTTCCACCGGATCCATCCTAGACCGTGCCTATATTAACCAACTAGCTTCTGCCGACTCCTCTCCAAGTAGTCGTAACATCGTACTTAAGCTGTCCGTAACATTTCGCTTTAAAAAAATTCTAAGTACAGACCACTTCAGCCATTTTTGGCGCTAACACCATTCGTGTTTATTATCCTATGTACTCTATAGTACTAGGTCACTATATCGATTTTAAAAGGGAATACTTTTTAACTAGCTACTGTTACGGCACCGTAACGGATCTAGTCAGGGGCTCGCTTAAGACTTGGCGTGTGTATATAGACGTCCCTTCCACCACCTTCTGCTCCTTAGCTTAATATCCTCGTCGATAGACAATCCAATTGTACAGGCTTGCATACGTTCTTTACGGCGCTCGTGCCTCAATTGACTGAGTCCCGTGACAGCTACCGTCAATACTTGTATTACTAATATCACACTAAAATTAGATATAGTCGAAATCGGCTTCCTCCTAGGTCAAGTCCAAAAGATTCTTAGCGCATAAACTTTTAGCCGTTTTTAGCGCTTATACCGTGCGTATTCCCTTAGCTGTCTTACAGGCTTGCGGAGGATAAATTATCCTATCTAATTGGGCGGATAATATCTAAATAATACTACCTATAGCCTTACTAATATAGCTCTATATTTTATAAATAAAGGCCTATTTTATAGCTCTATTCTAGGGCTATAAAACAAGCTTTTATTTATATATTTTAAGGCTGTTTTGGTAAAGTTATAGGGGGTGCTTATTTCTAGGAATAGAGGGGTTGGATAAATAAGCCTTAATTTAAGCCGTTATAAAGTACACCCTATAACCCCACTAATAACGCTCTATATTTTATAAATAATAGCTTATTTTATAGCCCTAAAATAGAGCTATAAAATAGGCCTTAGTTTATAAAATATAGAGTTATATTTGTCACACGACGGGCGAATCAAGGCACTAGCACTGTAATACAACGAGCGCAAACCTGTACGATTGAATGTCTATGGACTCGGATATCAAGATAAGGAGCAGAAGAAGGTCGTGGAAAGGAAACGTCTATATACATAGAGCCAAGACGTAAGCGAACCCCCCTAACTAGGCCCTATCCAGGTTACGCGCGTTAGTGCCGTAACATTACCCCCCCCTTCAAAAAAGCTTGCCCTCAAGATTTGTCCTTAGGTGCTTGTCTTCCTTGTACAGTTGTCGTTGTTTGCTGCAGGTGGGGCAGCAGTAGTCGATAAGATGCTGCAGGCAGAGCAGCGAGAGTCAGTAGTAGTGCTGCAGGCGTAGGAGCAGCAATTGTCGAATTAAGGTTAGCTGCAGGTAGAGCAGCAACGGTCTACAGCTGCTGGCAGAGCAGTCTGTTTGGGTAGTAGTACGGTACTAGCGGCGGTGACGATAGTGGTCGAGCACAGAGCTCGTCTATCGGTTGTCTAGTTTGTAGATCGTAGGCATAACGGCACGGTCGTTGTCGTAGCAGTACGGTGCAAGCGTCAGTGGTAATAGCAGGTCGAGCAGAGCTCGGGCTATCAAAAGGTCGGTGGCAGTACGGTGCCAGCAAAATCGGTGGATCGCAGGCGTAACGGCACGATCGTACGGTCAGCGGGACTGTAGGCGTATCGGCACAGTTGTTGTCTAGGTGACGTCCTAGTAATTTCGTTCTCAAAGCTCATACAACTCAGTATCAGTCGGGGTCGTTCATCGCAGCCAGTGCAAAGCACTAGTCTCAGTATCAACCGATTTCGTTCCTCGCAGCATACATAGCTTAGTATCCATCAAAAAGGATCGTCAAGTCGTAGCAGTACGGTGCAAGCGTCCAGAGATGTACGGTCGAGAGGTCTGTCGTCGTTCGATCGGTAGGTAGGTAGACGCACGCGTTCGGTTGACAGATATACGCGTTGCCCGGTCGGTCGACGAGATCGTACGGTCGGAAAGAGGTTACCGCTCGGCACGTGCTTCCCCATAGCATAGGCGGCCGTTTGGTAGAGAGAATCAAATAAAAGAAGAAGAAGAAAACAAAAACAAAAACTCCTAGGGGTGCCTGCGTCAGTATAGGGAATAAGCTTCTCGCAACCCAGCCACTACAGGACTTTATAGTCCTTGCCTACCATTGTAGGACTTTTCCTTGCTTTATTATAGAAGTATACATCTCCTCCTTTACCTGCTGGTATATAGGGCTCCGTTACCCATCAGCCACCCTAGGCCGCAGGGCTTTCTTGACCTGGGTTTACAACAGCCTGCGATTAACCGAGGGATCTTAATATAATGTCACACGACGGGCGAATCGAGGCACTAGCACTGTAATACAACGAGCGCAAACCTGTACAATTGAATGTCTATGGACTCGGATATCGGGATAAGGAGCAGAAGAAGGTCGTGGAAAGGAAACGTCTATATACATAGAGCCAAGACGTAAGCGAACCCCCCTGACTAGGCCCTATCTAGGTTACGCGCGTTAGTGCCGTAACAATATTAGTGGGGCTATAGGGGGCGATTTTTACTAATCTTTTATAACCAAGAGTACTAATCTTTTATAGTAGACAGTAGAGGCTCTATATAAGGCTCTATATAAAGCTCTACTAAAGCTCTATAAAAGCTCTTTATAAAGCTCTTTTTAAAGCCCTATTTAAATCTCTAAGGCTTTACTACTTATAACGTGTCCCGCCTACGTCACTATATGGCTAAAAAGATATTAAGTGCTTACAAACTTATTATAAGCGTAGTGGAATCTAATATATATACTTTTACACTACTATATAGCACTAATATACTACAACGCTCTATATAACGCTCTATACAATACTCTATATTAAAGACTCTTATATAGAGGCTCTATTATAAAGGCTATACGTATAGACGCTTTATATATAGGGGCTCTACTTAACGCTCTACCTAACGCTCTATATTAAAGACTCTATATATAGAATGGCACGGAGCGAGCATAAGCGGTAATAATATATAACGAAGTAGATATTAATAAGCTATATACATAAACTACGTAATAAGGTCAAGACGTTGCATAAGAAGAAAAGGTAAGGAAACGGGAAGAAAGGGTATATATTGTTAGTTTAGTTGCTTAGTTAATATATATATAGAGCAGAATAGGATTCAAGGAGCGGTCCTAGCAGAACTTAGCAGAATTTAGTGGACTTTAGCAGAATATGGCAGAATTTAGTGGATTTTGGCGGAATATAGCAGATTGCTATTAGGTTGCCGTCTCACGGTTAGTTTCTTCTTACTACGTTAGTAGAAACAGGTGGACGTGTATAAGGTGTTACGGAGGTGTCCTGTAATAGTACCCCCCCTTTAAACTTAAGCTTCTGCGAGATGGGGCTGTGGTAGTTCTGGGTAAAGTTTATAAAAGTCTTTTATGGTTTATATAAGTCCTACAGAGTTAATAGGTTCCTATATAGGCTTATAAAAGCCTTTCCATTTTATAAGGTATATATATTGGTGTTTTCGTTTATTATACTTAATATTGTTAATTCTTTTAATAAGGTACTTATCCTTACTATCCACTTTAATTAGTAGGGAAGGGTCCTAGATCTATCTAGGCAGGGCGTCTAATATAGGGGCAGCAAGGCGGAGGACTAACGTGTAGAATATAGGGTAGATTTTAACCGTATTAGGGAGCTTTAGTTAGTAGATATAAGGAAAGACGACTTTCTTAACCTTATAAGGGCCGGCGTTCTTCCAATTAAATTTCTTAGTAGGTTATTTTGTATTTAGATTTCTTATATCTAGCTAGATAAAGTTGCCAATTTAATAGGCTAGTGCTAGGGTTCGGTTCTTATTTACTACGGCTTTATAGATAGATTGGGCTTATATTATTTTATTAGTAAGGAACTCTTATAGTTCTTCTATCTTCTTTACAAATTAATTTGCTTCTGCAATTTGTAAAGCTTAATAGGCTAGGTAAGGAACATTACTAAAGAGTTTAAAACCCATTTGCGGATACTAGCCGTAGTTGGCTAGGAATAGGGAGACCCTTATAGTTTCCAAGATAGAGTTATTTATAGTAAACTTAGCAAATGTAAGCCAGTCTATCCAGTTATCCTATAAATATAATATGTATATCCAAATATACTATTCTATTATAGTATTTACATGTTCTATTTAACCGTCTATTTCCGGGTAGTATACTATAGACAACAGTACTTTAATACGGAGTTAGGTAGTTAGTTCTTTCTAAAATATAGAGATAAACTGTCTACCTCTATTAGAGACGATTATTTTAGAAAGTCTATAGAGTTTCTATATATAATCTAGGAATAATTGGGCAATAGTAAGCGCTAACATATTAGGGCAGGCGATTAAGTGTTTTATTTTAGATAGTCAGTTTATAACTACTATAATATTAATACAGCCTTTACTTTTAGAGAGATTAACAATAAAGTTATTTAAGATATCCTTCTATCTTCGGTCCGGAACAGGTAGTGGCTTTAAAAAGCCATTATATGTCTTATATAAAGCTTTAGCTTATTAGCAGGTATAGCAGCTAGAGATATATCTTTGTATTATAATATATATATTTAGCTAGTAGTATTTTTATTAGAGCAGTTCTAGGGTTTTTTCTTAGCCTAGGTAACTAGCTACTAGTAAATTATATATATATTTAAGGAGCTTAAGCTTAAGTTTGTCGTAGTTAGGTATAACTAGACGGTTCTAGTAGTACAAACAGTCTCCACAAGCTTTGCATTTACTTAGAGAAATCTTTTTAGAGCATCTAATGCCGTCTTAAATTAGCTTAAGCATCTCTTAGATAAACTTGTTATTTAGGTATTTATTAACTATAATCTATTTAATAATTCGATTAGTTATTTTAAGGACGTATACTAAGAGGTCCTTAATAGGGGGTTTAAATAGTTTAGGGCGGAGTAGGGTCTAACTATAGTAGGAGCGCGCTTCTTCTTAGGCTAGTGCGTCTTATAAATATTGGGTTAAGGTATTAGGCTTTTAGCCTTAAACGCCTAGGCGGTATATAATAGAGAATTAGAAACGGGATAGATATTCTAACCAGCAGGCCTAATAGTGGCTTAGCTGTTTTATAGTTATAAAGTATTATAGGTTCTTATAGTCGCTAAGGACCTTAATTAGAAATCTGGAGCCTTTTAGTTTAGGTTACTATTATTTAAAATATTTAATAATAGCTAATAGTTCCTTATTATAGATCTTATAATTACATTTAGCTAGACTTAGTCATTTTAAAAAGTATACTATAGGGTATAATACTCCTTCCTTATTATATTAAGATAGAATGCCTCTAGTAATATAGTTAGATAAGTTAGCTTCTACAACACTTATTCAGTTTGGGTTAAAGTATTAGAGTATAGGTACAGTAGTAAATATAACTTTTAGGTAAGTAAAAGCTTTCTTGCATTCTTTATTAAAGATAAAGGCTTTATCCTTTTAGGTTAAGGCTATAAGGGGTAAAACTAAGGCGGAGAAGTTATTAATAAACTATTAGTAGAAGTTGGCGAATTCTATAAAGGCCCTTACATCCTTAACGTTTTTAGGTTCTTGCTAGTTTATAATCGCTTTAACTTTCTTAGAGTCCATTTATATGCCGTCTATAGAAATAATAAGTCCGAGGTATAGAACTTCCGTTTTATAGAACTCGCATTTATCTATATCTAACTATAGACCGGCTCCACGTAAAGCTTATAGGACCAGTTTAACATATTTTCGGTATTTAGCTAGATTATTACTATATATTAAGATATTATTAATATAAGCAGTATAAAAGACGTCTAGGTATAGGTGTAGGGTGTTATTAATAAAGTGTTAAAATAAGCTTAGGGTGTTTATAAGGCTAAATAGCATTACTAAGTACTTAAATAATCCGTATTGGGTACAAAACGCAGTAAGCCATTTGTCTCCTTTTATAATATAGAGGCGGTTAAATACGTGGATAATATTAAGCTTTGTATAAAAGTGAGCCTTACTTAATTAGTTTAGTGTCTCTTAAATTAATAGGATTAGGTATTAGTTCTTAATAGTAATAGCATTAAGAGCTTAATAGTCTATATAAAAGTATAGGCCACTGCTAGGTTTCTTAACAAAGATTACTAGTATAGCTATAGGTAAAGAACTTGCTTTAATAAATCCTTTATTTAGATATTTATCTAAGTACTTCTATAGTACCTAGAGTTCGTTTTAAGATATTCTATATAAGGGTCCAAATCTAGGATATTTTCCTTCTTTAACTATAATCTTATAATTGTATAGACGGCGTTCTGGTAGCTTATTAGCTTTCTTTTATAAGAATACATCTAGGTATTTATAGTACTCTACTAGTACCTTTATGGCGGGGTTAGTATGCTTCTCTAATGCTAAGGCCTTCTTAATATCGGCCATTGTAATAGTAAAGATTGTGTGTTCTGGTTTCCTGGTAAGTTGTACTAGCGGAGTAGCTCCAATTATATGGATATCTAAGGTATTAAGCGAGCTTGGATTGTCCTTAGTTTCTTATATAGTTTCCTATTTAGTATTAGGTATAGAGTTGGTGTTAGATTTAGGTTTAGGTTCTTTAAGTATCCTTTTTATAGTAGAATACCAGTTCTTCTGGTACCTTTATATATTAAGCTTGAACTTCTACTTGGTTTGGGGCGGTATAGCAGTTAGGGTTAGTTTATGCAGTTTAGTATAACTTTTAGGTTCTTAATAGAATTTAGTGGAATTCTTAGGTTAGTGGAATTTAGTGGAAAATTTAGACTAGTAGATCCTGGTGGATTTTTTAGACTTTAGTTTAGGGTCTAAGCAGTAGGTTATAAGGCACTTTTACTTGCAATAGGAGGTAGTAAATAGGAGCTTAAGGTTGTCCTAATTAATAGTTACTTTATATAGCTTTATCTAGGGTTGTTTAAGGATTACTAGGTAACCTAGGGTGGTAACAAAGAGCTTAATTAATTTTTTATAGTTTAGGTATTAGAGTCTTAGAAATACTGCGTAGGTAATACAGCCTAAGATAGTATATTTACTATTAAATCTAAATACATTAATATGCCAGTTAAGGAGGGTTAGAGTAAAACTATTATTTTACGCAAAAATCTTATTAATAAATCCTATACTACTAGCTCCTATATTAACTAGGGTTCAAGTATTAGCCTATTAACCATTCTGCCAAAGACGGTAGTTAACGGTTATGCTATAGTCCTAAGAGTTAGAGTTTGTAATATTTAATATATTTAACAAGATCCTAAGGCAGCGCTGTTTTAAAAAGTGACTTAGCTCCAGGACCTTTCTTTTAGAGGCGATTAGGGCGGGGTTCTTATAGCGTATTAGTTATAGCTTTATCCTTATAAGTGGTACTTATTAGATGCCGAGTTGGAACCAGATAATAATTAGGGGCAACAGCTAGATAATTAGGGCGGTAAACAGTTATTAGTATTAGCCGTTTATAAGTTATATTAGGGTATAGGGATAGAGTAGTATCTTAAGATATAATCCTTACTTCTATATTTAAAGCAAAGGCCTAGCTTAATGCGTTATTCTTATTTAGGGATCCTAGTAGAGTGTATCCTAGGGTCCCTATATCAATATCTATGGCGTCGGGGTGCTTAGGCTAAGATAATAACTTAATAAACGTTTACGGAGCTGTTATATTATACTAAGGAATAGGCTTCGGTGTTAGACGTAGTATATTATTATACTGTTTATTAATAACATTTGCGTAAAAATTAAGGGCTCCTAATAGGTCTATACCTATTAGGGAGGTTTTTAGTTTAGGGCTTAGGGATTTAATAAGGCTATTAACTAATACGGAGTCGTTCTAGCCTATTTTCTTTACATAACGGTTAAATTTAGAGAAGTATACTAGGAAGCTTTTTATTTCTTAAATTATATAATTTATCTTCCTCTAAGCGATAGCTTAGCGGTTTAGGTTACCGTATATAGCTTTAAGAAGTATAATTAGACTTTATACTAAGTTTGGTTAAAGGGGTTTAATAAGGTTAGTGTTATGGAGCGAGTACAAGCGACGATAATATATAGCAAAGTAGATATTATTAAGCTACGTACATAAACTGTATAATGAAGTCAAGACGTTACGTAAGGAGAGAAGGTAAGGAAACGGGAAGAAAGGGTATATATTATTAGTTTGGTTGCTTAGTCAACACATACACGGAGCAGAATAGGATTTAAGGGGCGGTCCTGGCAGAACTTGGCAGAATTTAGTGGGCTTTAGCGGAATATGGCAGAATTTAGTGGATTCTGGCGGAATATGGCGGAATATAGTGGATTCTAGCGGAATATAACAGATTGCCGTCTCGCCGTTAGTCTCTTCTTACTACGTTAGTGGAAACAGGTGGACGTGTATAGGTGTCATGGAGGTGTCCCGTGATAGTACCCCCCCTTTAAACTTAAGCTTCTGCGAGATAGGGCTATAGTAGTTCTAGGTAGAGTTTGTAGAAGTCTTCTACGGCTTATATAAGTCCTACAGAGTTAACAGGTTCCTATATAGGCTCATTAAAACCTCTCCATTTTGTAAAATATATATATTGGCGTTTTTATTTATTGTACTTAATATCATTAATTCTTTTAACAAAGTACTTATTCTTACTATCTACCTTAACTGGTGGGGGAGGGTCCTAGATCTGTCCAGGCAGGGCATCCAATATAGGGGTAGTAGGGCAGAGAACTAACGTGTGGAATACGGGATAGATTTTAACCGTATTAGGAAGCTTCAGTCGGTAGGCATAAAAAGAGACGACTTTCTTAACTTTATAAGGGCCGGCGTTCTTCTAATTAAATTTCTTAGTAGGTCGTTTTATATTTAGATTTCTTATATCCAACTAGATAAAGTCACTAATTTAATAGGCTAGTGCTAGGGTTCGGTTCTTATTTGCTGCAGCTTTATAGACAGATTAGGCCCATATTATTTTATTAGTAAAGAACTCTTATAGTTCTTCCATCTTCTTTATAAATTTATTTGCTTCTACAACCTATAAGGCTTAATAGGCTGGGCAAGGAATGTTACTAAAGGGTTTAAAACCCATTTGCGGATGCTAGCCGTAGTTAGCCAGGAACAGGGAGACCTTTATGGTTTCTAAGATAGAGTTATTTACAGTAAACTCAGTAAATATAAGCCAGTCTATCCAGTCGTCCTACAAATACGACGTGTATATCCGGATATACTATTCTATAATAGCATTTACACGTTCCATTTAACCGTCCGTTTCCAGGTGGTATGCTATAGATAATAGTGCTTTAATGCGGAGTTGGGTAGTCAGTTCTTTCCAGAATATAGAGATAAACTGTCTACCTCTATCAGAGATAATCGTTTTAGGAAGTCCGTAGAGTTTCTATACGTGATCTAGGAACAGTCGGGCAACAGTAGGTACTAACATATTAGGGCAGGCGATTAAGTGTTTTATCTTAAATAGTCAGTCTACAACTACCATAATATTCGTGCAGCCTTTACTTTCGGGGAGATCAACAATAAAGTTAATTAAGATATCTTTCCATCTTCGGTCCGGAACAGGTAGTGGCTTTAGAAAGCCGTTGTACGTCTTATATAAAGCTTTAGCTCGTCGGCAGGTATAGCAGCTGGTAATATATCTTCATATCATATTATGCATATTCGGCTAGTAGTACTCTTATTGGAGCAGTTCCAGGGTTTTTCCTTAGCCTAGGTAACTGGCTACTAGCAGATCGTGTATATGTTTAAAGAGCTTAAGCTTAAGTTTATTATGGTTAGGTATAACTAGACGGTTCCAGTAGTACAAGCAGCCTCCGCGGGCTTTGCATTTACTTAGAGAAATCCTTTTAGAGCATCTAACGCCGTCTTAAATTAGCTTAAGCGTCTCTTAGATAAACTCATTATTTAGGTATTTATTGGCTATGATCTGTTTAATAGTTTAATTAGTTATTTTAAGGACGTATACTAAGAGATCTTTAGTAGGGGGTTTAAATAGGTTGGGGCGGAGCAGAGTCTAATTGTGGTAGGAGCGCGCTTCTTCTTAAGCTGGTACATCTTGTGAATATTAGGTCAGGGCATTAGGTTTCTAGCCTTAAACGCCTAGGTAATATATAATAGAGAATTAGAAACGGGACAGATATTCTAACTAATAGGCCTATTAGTGGCTTAGCTATTTCGTGGTTATAAAGTATTGTAGGTTCTTATAGTCGCTAAGAACCTTAATTGGGAATCCAGAGCCTTCTAGTTCAGGTCGCCATTATTCAAAATATTTAATAATAGCTAATAGTTCCTTATTGTAGATCTTATAATTATATTCGGCTAAACTTAGTTGTTTTAAAAAGTATACTATAGGGTGCAATACTCCTTCCTTATTATATTAAGACAGGATGCCTCTAATAACATAGTCAGATAAGTCAGCTTCTACAATACTTATTTAGTTTAGGTTAAAGTATTAGAGTATAGGTGCAGTAGTAAATATAACTTTTAGGTAAGTAAAAGCTTTCTTACATTCCTTATTAAAGATAAAGGCTTTATCCTTTTATATTAAGGCCACAAGGGGTAAAACCAAGGCGGAGAAGTTATTAATAAACTATTAGTAGAAATTGGCAAATCCTATAAAGACCCTTACGTCCTTAACGTTCTTAGGTTCTTACCAGTTTATAATCGCTTTAACTTTCTTAGGGTCTATTTATATGCCATCTATAGAAATAACAAGTCCAAGGTATAGAACTTCTATTTTATGGAACTCGCATTTGTCTACATCTAACTATAGGCCAGCTCCGCGCAAGGCTTGCAGAACCAGTTTAACGTATTTTTAGTATTTAGCCAGATTATTGCTGTATATTAAAATGTTATTAATATAAGCAGTACAAAAGACGTCCAGGTACGGGTGCAGGGTGTTATTTATAAAGTGTTAAAAAGAACTTAGGGCGTTTATAAGGCTAAATAGCATTACCAAGTACTTAAATAATCCGTATTAAGTACGAAATATAGTAAGCCATTCGTCTCCTTTTGCAATACGGAGGTGGTTAAATGCGTGGATAATATTAAGCTTTATATAGAAGCGAGCCTTACTTAATTAGTCTAGTGTCTCTTAAATTAATAGGATTGGGTATTAGTTCTTAACAATAACAGTATTAAGAGCTTGGTAGTCTACGCAAAAGCACAGACCACTGCTAGGTTTCTTAACAAAGATTACTAGCGCGGCTATATATAAAGAGCTTGCTCTAATAAATCCTTTATCTAGATGTTCATCTAAGTACTTCCATAGTACCTAAAGTTCGTTTTAGGACATCCTATATAAGGGTCCAAATCCAGAATATTTTCCTTCTTTAATTATAATCTTATAATTATATAGGCGGCGTTCCGGTAGCTTATTAGCTTCCTTTTATAAGAATATATCTAGGTATTTATGGTACTCTACTAGTACCTTTATAGCGGGGTTAGTATACTTTTTTGGCGCTAAGGCCTTCTTAATATCAGCCATTATAACAGTAAAGATTGTATATTCTGGTTTCCTAGCAAGTTATGCGAGCGGAGTAGCTCTAATTATATAGATATCTAAAGCGTTAAGCGGGCTTAAATCATCCTTAGTTCTTTATACAGTTTCCTATTTAGTTTTGGGTTCGGTATCAGATACAGAGTTAGTATTAGATTTAGGTTCAGGCTCTTTAAGCATCTTTTTTATAGTAGAATACCAGTTCTTCTGGTACTTTCGTATATTAAGCTTCTGCTTAATTCGGGGCAGTGCAGTAGTTAGGATTAATTTATATAATTTAGTATAATTTCCAAGTCCTTAGTAGACGTCAGTAGAAATCTTATATTTATAAAATTTAGTGGAATTTTCGGGTTTCAGTTTAGGGTCTAAGCTATAAGTTATAAGGCACTTCTACTTACAATAGGAGGCAGTAAATAGAAGCTTAAGGTTGTCCCAGTTAATAGTTACCTTATATAGCTTTATCCAGGGTTGTCTAAGGATCACCAGGTAACCTAGGGTGGTAATAAAGAGCTTAATTAATTCTTTATAGTTTAGGTACTAGAGTCTTAGGGCCGCTATATAAGTAATACGGCCTAAGATAGTGCGTTTGCCATTAAATCCAAATACATTAATATGCCAGTTAAGGGGTGTTAGGGTAAACCTATTATCTTATATAAAGATTTTATTAATAAATCCTATGCCGCTAGCTCCTGTGTTAATTAGGACTTAAGCGTTAGCCTATTAACCTTTCTGCTAAAGACGGCAGTTAACGGTTATACTACAATCCTAAGAGTCAGGGTTTGTAACATCTAATATATTTAACGAGATCCTGTAATATAGCTGTCCCAGAGAGCAACTTAACTCCAAAACACACCTTTTAGTGATAAGTAGGAAGGGGTTCCTATAGAACATTAGTTATAACTTCGTCCCCATAAGTAGTGCTTACTAGATGCGGGGCTGGAACTAGGTAAAGATTAGGGACGGTAACTAGAGGATCGGTATGGTAAACAGCTGCTAGTATTAACCATTCGTAAATTCTTTTAAAAAGGGATGGAGCAGTAGCTAGAGATATAAGCGTCGCTTCCGCACTTAAAACAAAGGCCGTGTTTAATACATCGCTCTTATTTAGCGGATCCTTTTAGGGCATAGAAAAGGGTTCTAGTGTTAATATCTATAGCGTCTAAGTCCTTACGGGTCTTAGGCGGCTGGGGGGCAGAGTATTAAGGTATATATTTTAGGGCAAGGCATAATAAGTCGTTATATAGGCCATTAATAATATTGGTGCAGGCGGTAACAGTACCTAGCAGTTTAACTCCTACAAGAGATGCTTTTAATTTAGGGTTTAGAGACTCTACTAGGCAATTAATTAAGGCGGGTTTATTCCATTCAGTCTCTTTAGCGTAGCGGTGGAATTTAGTAAAGTATAATAGAAAGTTCTTGGAGCCCTATATTATCTTATTCAGTTTCCTTTATAATATAGCGACTTGGTTAGGGTCGCCATAAGATGCTTCTAGTATAGTGACTAGTTCCTCTACCGTACTTAGTTAGAACGGGTACACAGTGTCTATAGCATCTTCTTTTAGGCGGCTTATAGCGTAATAAAGCTAACTATTAGGGGTAGGGTAGCAGTTAATATTGCCACTTAACTTATTCTAAAGTTGGTTAAGGAAAGAGCATAGCTTACTCCTCTTACTAGAATAGGCGGGAGGATTAGGGAGACGTTTAAATAACTTTTTTTAGGGGCATTAACTGGCGAATTTAGGGTTAAAAAGTTAGTTTTAGATGCGTTCTTCTCATCCGGTATTTATAGGTCAATAGTAGTAGGGATAGGTAGGGGCAACGGTATAGCAGGTAGTGGGTTATAATAAATCTCTTTAACTTCCTTTCTTAGGGATTAGATTGTCTTATAATACTAAGTTTCTTATCGGGCAAGAGCGTCCGTAAAAGCCTCTTAGAGACTTCTTATTTGTTTAGTAAACAGGGTGCGTAAGTTGTTTATAGATAAGGGGGTTTCTAGGTTATTCTATATATTAGTTAAGGCAGGATAGAGTATATAGTTTAATGCAATATAGTATTACAGAGTAAGTATAAGCGACGATAATATATAGCAAAGTAGATATTATTAAGCTATGTACATAAACTATATAATAAAGTCAAGACGTTGCGTAAAAAGAGAAGGTAAGGAAACGGGAAGAAAGGGTATATATTATTAGTTTAGTTACTTGGTTAATACGTATATAGAGCAGAATAGGATTCAAGGGGCGGTCCTAGCAGAACTTAGCAGAATTTGGTGGGCTTTGGCGGAATATAGCAGAATTTGGTGGATTCTGGCGGAATATAGCGGAATTCGGTGGATTCTAGCGGAATATAACAGATTGCCGTCTCGCGGTCGGTCTCTTCTTACTACGTCGGTGGAAACAGGTGGACGTGTGTAAGGTGTCACGGAGGTGTCCCATAACAGTTAGCTATATCTCCTTTTAGTTAACTTAGGGCGTAGCAGAGTTAGTTAGCTTTAGTTAGGTAGCGGTTAGTATTACTAGTTAGCTTATTTTTAAGTTAGCTTAGAAATAATTAGAGTTCTTATTATTTACTAATAAATATTAGAGGGTCTGGTAGTCGTTCAGATTATTATAGTGCAGTAGTTAGTTTGGGGTAAGTAGCTACTCTAAATTTAGGACTCTTGTCCCGCGTATTTATCTCTAGAGATAGTATTCGATCTTAAGGTCCTAGTATAGGCGTCTTAATAGTGCGGATTTCTTCTTAGAGGTCCTTAATTATTTGCTAGTATTATACTTCTTATTTAGCTTGTTATTAAGTTAAAATGACTTAGTTCTATGCAAGAGCGTCTATAAAGGACTTCTATATCTCTACTAATTGTTTTTAGAGTGCAGATATAATGCTAGCGGCTATTATAGGGGCTTTAGGATCGTTCTATATTTTAGAGGGTAGTATATAGTGTTAACGCAACGTAGTATTATAGAGCGAGTATAAGCGGTAATAATATATAACGAAGTAGATATTAATAAGCTATATACATAAACTACATAATAAGGTTAAGACGTTGCGTAAGGAAAGAAGGTAAGGAAATGGGAAGAAAGGGTATATATCGTTAGTTTAGTTGCTTGGTTAATATATATATGGAGTAAAATAGGATTTAAGAAGCGGTCTTGGCAGAACTTGGCAGAATTTAGTGGACTTTGGCAAAATATAGCAGAATTTAGTAGATTTTAGCGGAATATGGCAGATTGCTATTAGGTTGCTATCTCGCGGTTAGTTTCTTCTTACTGCGTTAGTAGAAACAGGTGGATGTATATAAGGTGTTACGGAGGTGTCCCATAACATAGAAGCTCTATATACATATCTTTATATATAGCCTAATACTAGCTATATTTATAGCGTTATATAATAGAAATAAAAGATTTAGTTTTATAGTTAAATTTCTATAGATACTAAGCCTTATTTATTAGCGACTTAGTTAATCGAGGTATGGGTACGGTAAAAGGGACGCGTAAGCCTATATAATTAGTAGTCTATAAACAAGGATCCAAAGCTAGAGAAAAGGAAAAGAAAGGGATAGAGGCGCCGCTTGAAGCTATACACAGCCTTTTAGTTATATAATCGCAATCTACTGTATTCTGCCCGCTTTCTACTATATTACGCTAGCACTATAATATTACCCCCCCTTCTATTACTATGATGATGTATTATATGCAAACGCCAGATAAATAAGCATTAGATTTATAGAATTGATAGCTATATATAACTATTATAGAGACTTAAGAGGATTGCTAGAGAGCTTAATAAGAATGCAGCTACGGGCGAATCTATATAGGGGTAATTAGGGCGGATAAACTAGCTGCCGAGCGATATTAAATAAGAAAGGAAATAAATAAATAAAGGAATCCTATAACGCTAGCTACGCGCACCGCGTAGTGCATATAACGGGTAGTCCCGTAATAGTACCCCCCCTCTAGGGGGTCGCAGATCTAGTAAGGCAGAGCTAGGACAAAGGAAGAGAAAGAGAAGAGGAAGAGGAAGAAGAGAATCTAATAGGTAGCAGTATAGTGCCAGCGACAAGGTCGTTAGGGTGGTAGTACAATGCCAGTAATAGGTTAGGAGGTAGCAGTACGTTGCTAGCAACAGGTTGGGAGGTAGCAGTATAGTGCAAGCGGCATATCTGGGTAGCAGTATAATGCAAGCGACGTGTCTGGGTAGCAGTATAATGCGAGCGACAGGTCTGGAGCAGTACAATATAAGCGACAGGTCTGGAGGTAGCAGTACGGTGCTAGCAACTGGTGTTAGGTCTGGAAAGGAAGATGGGAAAGAGATCTAGTCTAGATATATCGAAGACTCTATATGGAGAGTCTGCGATAGCTTTGCGCTATTGTTAATATCGGGCGGGTCTGGACTGCAGAGTAGTAGCAGTACAATGCCGGCGACGGGTCTAGACTACAGAGCAGTAGCAGTACGGTGCCAGTGACGGGTCTAGAGGTAGTAGTATGGTGCTAGCAACAGGTCTAGAGGTTTAGGGAGCGTGGCTCTACCTAGTCGTGTTAGGGTAGTAGTACAATACTAGCGATCTAGGTCGGGACTAGGGAGCATATAGCTCGACCTAGTAGCAGTACGATGCCAGCGACGGGTCTAGACTGCAGAGCAGTAGCAATACGGTGCCAGCGACGGGTCTAGAGGTAGCAGTACGGTCAGTGCTGCCAACAATCAAATATCCTAATTGATTGGCGGGATATTTGATTGATTGACGCACGGGCCGTATTTAATTGAAGCTAGCCTAATTGACGGCTGATTTAATTGAACTTCCAATCAATTATTTGGCTAGGGGGTTGTTCTAGCAACATGCCGCAATACAGTGGTAGAAAGAATAAAAGGTAAGATATTAAGCTCATTAATTGCAAGAATTCGCTAGAATTCGCTTTAATTTATAAGATCTGCCTTTAGCCAGTGCCTCTAACACTCACTAGCCTCCATAACCTCTGCTCCTAAGCAATTTCGCTCATCTGTAATAAGCCTTTTAGCTACTAAGAACACGCGTTCTACCTTACTACTTATTACTAGTATTAAGAATATGTCAAATACCATACGTGCAAGGATAGGAAAGTCAGTTTAATGCTCCTTCTACTACATAAGCGGGTCCTTAATTAATAGAAGCCGGCAATTAAAAGACCTTAGATAGGTATTAAGCTCTAGACTATTTATATCCTTCTTCTTCTACTTATAATACTTCTGTAATAAGTAATTAACCAAGAATTTGTCGTATGCAAGGTAGGAAGATTTTGCATTATTTAGCTAATTCTTAAAGTTAAAGGCGGAATTAACATTAGGAACCTTTTTACAATAACTTAGGAAAAGGTCTTTAAATGCCTTCCTTATGGCCTTAACCCAACTTAGATGCTCTGCCCACTTATCCTTAAAGTACTTAAATCGCTGTATAGGGTGAAGGACAATAGCTATAACATAAAGAGGTAAGAAATCTGTTAGCTTAAAGTACTTCTTAAGCTTTAGCTAGGCCGTGTTAATACTAGTATTATAGTGCTTAGTTCGTTTAAAATCAGTATTAAACTTATTAATCTCCTTCTGCGCCTTCTTAAGAATATTATACATAAAGTTTATACCATAGAGAACTCTCTATAGTGCGCCATATTATCCCTCTTAACTAACTTTCTATACTTAACCTTCCTCTTATTTACAAAGCTCCTAAAAGGGAACTAGTATTTTTTACTACCTAATTAGGTCCTCCCAATTAGCCTCTTATAGAAAGTCTTGTTAAAGGTTATAGGCACCCTATTAGTTTGGAAGTTTCTAGTAGGTTTAGTAAAGGGTAATAGCAGCACATAGTTTAATTGCTAGCATTTATTAGTATAATAGCTAATATAAATTGTAATAACTTAGATAAATGGCTCTAAACTAAGCCTTAAATAATTGCTATCTTTATAATACTAAATTAAGGAGAAGAAGAAGGGGTTACTAGGACTAATATAAACAAATATATATAGGTAACCGCTAAGGCTTATTATACAGTATGCCTAAGTTATATAGGTTACTATAAGCGCTGCTATAGGAATATGCGGCATAAGTTGCTAGCTAGCAACTTATAGTGACTTATTACGGCCACAAAGAGCCTAGAAATAGCGCGTAGTACAATATCCCTAGTGGTAACTGAGAATGGTAATATACAATATAATAGCAATATGCGGTATATTGCGGCGATATAGTGGTAATGTGGTAAGTAATATGCTCTAGTACTGTTATATAAATAAAAGAAATAGGACATACTACAAGAAGTTATAGCCTTAGTTAAATTTTACCAAATTCCTCCATCTATAAGAAGCTGGTAATATTAAAAGTCTTCCTCCTGGCACTTTCTAAATATTATTATCCTTATTAAATTATAGTTAATATAGACACAGATATTATGGAGCTTGCTAATTAGGCCTATACTATTCCAAATTTTAAATGCTTTATTGTATAAAGTACTAGCTAGCTTCCGCTTAAGCTTACTAACGCCCTTACTAAATAGTAAGGCCTTAATAACTAGGTTAATAATATAACCAAGACATCATAGGCGTGAATAGCTAATATTAATATTAAACTAAGTTGCTAGCTCCTTTAGCATAGTATTGTTATCTATAGTATTATCTATTATAAACACCCTAAGATTCTGGCCAATCTTATAGTTATTAATAACATTAGCTGTAATTTCTGCAATTAATTAGCTAGATTTTGCTCTATTTACATTCCGGAAACCTAGAAGACAGTACTTAAGCTTATACTCCTCACTAATAAAGTGAGCATATATCACCATATACTTATTATAATTTAGAGAGCGCCAGCCATTAAGTAAGAGGTTGATTTTGCTTTTTGTATATAAAATCTTGTCCTTAATCTGTGTCTTTCTTAACTAAAATAAATCTATTACCTAGCCCCTAATTGTAATATGCAAGGATAGAAGGATTGCTTTAATCTTAGGTTAGCTAGAAATAAGGAGCTGTTAAAATTATATATTTTAAATAGTTGCATAGCTAAGGTTATAGGCAATAATTGTGTTAATAAGGTCCTTTTTATATTTAAGATTGTTAAATAGTAGTAGAAGAAGACTATGTTATGCAAAGCCTATGTAAGTAGAACTTTGTCCTTATAACAAGATAAAGTTAGAATCCCTACCGGCTCTAGTTATTCTATAGGTCTTTTTTAAATAAGATATAATTAATAAGGTAGAGACTGCATTAAAGAGCTGGGTACTATAAGCCTTTTTTTAATAGCAGCGCTTATAGAGCCAGAGCTTCTTATAGTCCTTTGCTTATAGATTAGCTCTATACTAATAAACTTAGGAAACCTTTACCTTTGTATTTAGTACCCGTTTATTATATAAGTAATACTATACATCCTAAAGAAGCTGGCCGCGGTATTTAAGAGTATTGAATTGAATATTAAAAGCGTAGGTATACGAGGTCTAAGTGGGCTGAGATGCTTCTAAGGTAGTCTTAAGTAAATTAGAATTAGATAATTAAGAAATTTTGTTAATATTTAAACTTATATTATCCTTAGAAGGTAATAAAGTCATTATATAAGATAATGGTGGGCAATCTGAAAAATTTAAAGAAACTGGATAAACTATTAACCGAGGCCATTAATTAATCATTAATTATTTAACCTTGGTTTAATTATTTAATTGGCTTAATTAATATCTAATCTTGTATTTAATTAATTGGACTAACACTTAGACTAATTAAACTTCCAATTAAATCTGTTAATTGTTGGCAGTACTAAGTATGGTGCTAGCGATAGGTCTAGAGGTTTAGGGAGCATAGCTCTACCTAGTTGTATTAGGGTAGTAGTACAATGCTAGCAATCTGGGTTAGGACTAGGGAGCATATAGCTTGACCTAGTAGTAGTATAATGCCAGCGATCTAGATTGGGGGTAGCAGTTAGTGCTACTAACAATCAAATATCCTAATTAATTGGCGGGATATTTAATTGATTGATGCATAGGCCGTATTTAATTAAATCTAGCCTAATTGACGGCTAATTTAATTAAACTTCTAATTAATTATTTGGCTAGGGGGTTGTCCTAGCAACGTGCCGCGATATAGTAGCAGAAAGAACAAAAGGTAAGATATTAAGCTTATTAATTGCAAGAATTTACTGGAATTCGCTTTAATTTACAAGATCTGCCTTTAGCTAGTGCCTTTAATACTTACTAGCCTCTATAACCTCTACTTCTAAGTAATTTTGCTTATCTGTAATAAGCCTTTTAGCCGCTAAGAATACGCGTTCTACTTTACTACTTATTGCTGGTATTAAGAATATATTAAATGCCATATATGCAAGGATAGGAAAGTTAGTTTAATACTCCTTCCACCACATAAGCGGGTCCTTAATTAATAGAAGCCAGTAATTAAAAGACCTTAGATAGGTATTAAGCTCTAGACTATCTATATCCTTCTTCTTCTACTTATAATACTTCCATAATAAGTAATTAACTAAGAATTTGTTGTATGTAAGGTAGGAAGATTTTGTATTATTTGGCTGATTCTTAAAGTTAAAGCCAGAATTAATATTAGGAACCTTTTTATAATAACTTAGAAAAAGGTCTTTAAATGCCTTCCTTGCAGTCTTAACCTAACTTAGATACTCTGCCTACTTATCCTTAAAGTACTTAAATTGCTATATAGGGTGAAGGACAATAGCTGTAACGTAAAGAGATAAGAAATCTGTTAGCTTAAAGTACTTCTTAAGCTTTAGCCAGGCCGTGTTGATACCAGTATTATAGTTTAGTTCGTTTAAAATCAGTATTAGATTTATTAATCTCCTTCTGTGCCTTTTTAAGAACATTATATATAAAGTTCATACTATGGAGAACTCTCTATAGTACGCTATATTGTCCCTTTTAACTAACTTTCTATACTTAACCTTCCTCTTGTTTATAAAGCTCCTAAAAGGGAACTAGTATTTTTTACCACCTAATTAGGTCCTCCTAATTGGCCTCTTATAGAAAGTCTTGTTAAAGGTTATAAGCACCCTACTAGTTTGGAAGTTTCTAGCGGGTTTAGTAAAGAGTAATAGCAGCATGTAGTTTAATTGCTAGCATTTATTAGTATAATAGCTAATATAAATTGTAATAACTTAGACGAATGGCTCTAAACTAAGCCTTAAATAATTGCTATCTTTATAATACTAAATTAAGGAGAAGAAGAAGGGGTTACTAGGACTAATATAAATAAATATATACAGGTAACCGCTAAGGCTTATTATACAGTATGCCTAAGTTATATAGGTTACTATAAGTGCTGCTATAGGAATATGCGGTATAAGTTGCCAGCTGGCAACTTATAGTAACTTATTACGGCTGTAAAGAGCCTAGAAATAGCGCGTAGTATAATACCCCTAGTGGTAACTAAGAATGGTAATATGCAATATAATAGCAATATGCAGTATATTGCGGCGATATGGCGGTAATATGCTCTAGTACTATTATATAAATAAAAGAAATAGGACATACTACAAGAAATTATAGCCTTAGTTAAATTCCACTAAATTCCTCTGTCTGTAAGAAGCTGGTAATATTAGAAGTCTTCCTCCTAGTACTCTCTAAATATTATTATCCTTATTAAATTATAGTTAATATAGACACAGATATTATAGAGCTTGCCGATTAGGCCTATACTATTCCAAATTTTAAATGCTTTATTGTATAAAGTACCAGCTAGCTTTTACTTAAGCTTACTAACGCCCTTACTAAATAGTAAGGCCTTAATAACTAGGTTAATAATATAACCAAGACATTACAGGCGCAAATAGCCAATATTAATATTAAACTGAGTTGCTAGCTCCTTTAGCATAGTATTATTGTCTATAGCATTATCCATTATAAACGCCCCAAGATTTTAGCCAATCTTATAGTTATTAATAACATTAGCTGTAATTTCTGTAATTAATTAGCCAGATTTTGCTCTATTTACTTTCTGGAAACCTAAAAGATAGTACTTAAGCTTATACTCCTCACTAATAAAGTAAGCGCATATCGCCATATACTTGTTATAATTTAAAGAGCGCCAGCTATTAAGTAAGAGATTAATTTTGCCTTTTGTATATAAAATCTTGTCCTTAATCTGTGTCTTCCTTAACTAAAATAAATCTATTACCTAGCCCCTAATTGTAGTATGCGAGGATGGAAGGATTGCTTTAATCTTAGGTTAGCTAGAAATAAGAAGCTGTTAAAATTGTGTGTTTTAAATAGTCGCAAAGCTAAGGTTATAGGCAATAATTGTGTTAATAAGGTCCTTTTTATATTTAAGATTATTAAATGGCGGTGGAAGAAGACCACGTTGTGTAAAGCCTGTGTAAGTAGAACTTTATCCTTATAATAAGATAAAGTTAGAATCCCTGCCGGCTCCAGTTATTCCATGGGTCTTTTTTAAATAAAATATAATTAATAAGGTAGAGACTGCATTAAAGAGCTAGGTACCGTAAGCCTTTTTTTAATAGCAGCGCTTACAGAGCCAGAGCTTCTTATAGTCCTTTGCTTGTAGATTAGCTCTATACTAATAAACCTAGGAAACCTTTACCTTTGTATTTAGTACCTATTTATTATATAAGCGATACTACACATCCTAAAGAAGCTGGCCGCGGTATTTAAGAGTATCGAATTGAATATTAAAAGCGTAGGCATGCGAGGTCTAAGTGGGCTAAGATGCTTCTAAGGTAGTCTTAAGTAAATCAGAATTAGATAATTAAGAAATTTCGTTAATATCCAAACTCATATTATCCTTAGAAGGTAATAAAGTTATTATATAAGATGATGGTAGGCAATCTAAAAAATTTAAAGAAACCGGATAAACTATTAACTAAGGCCATTAATTGATTATTAATTATTTGACCTTGGTTTAATTATTTAATTGGCTTAATTAATATCTGATCTTGTATTTGATTAATTGGACTAACGCTTAGACTAATTGAACTTCCAATCAAATCTGTTGATTGTTGGCAGCACTGGTAGCAGTACGGTGCTAGCGGTCTGGGTCGGGACTAGGGAGCACTCATCTCTCCTAGTAGTAGTATGGTGCTAGCGGTCTAGATTAGGGTCTAGAAACTAAAGCTCCTACTATAGCTGCCTATAGTAGGAGAAAAGCTAGCTGGGTTTAGAAAAAAAGGAAGAAAAAAAACCGGGGCTAGAAGAATAAAGAAAAAGAATATTTAGCTAGCTGGACGGTGCGAGCAATTCTAATGTTATAATAACGATGTATTATATGCGAACGCTAAATAAACAAGCATTAGATTTATAGAATTGATAGCTATATATAACTATTGTAGAGACTTAAGAGGATTGCTAGAGAGCTTAACAAAAACACAGCTACGGGCAAATCTATATAGGGGCAATTGGGGCGGATAAACTAGCTGCCAAGTAATATTAAATAAGGAAGGAAATAAATAAACAAAGGAATCCTATAACGCCAGCTACACGCACCGCGTAGTGCATGTAACGGGCAGTCCTGTAACACCTTCTAAAAAAGCCTACCCTTAGGCTTTATATGTCCATATTACGCCTATAGAGTATTCTTATCCTTATACTCTATAGGTGACCTATTGTCCTTACTATACTAGCATTCTATCTATTTATCTAGGTACTTTAGCAGTCCGGGTTTATTAGGGTAACGGCTATAAAACTCTTATAACTTATGGGGACTACCTATAAAATTTTATATAGGGTACTAGGTAGGGTCTAGATCGTATCCTTTTTAACTTACGCGGTACTTTAGTATTCCCCATACAGGTTTATAGGCTAGTATTTCTTTAATTTTCCATTTATTATTACTATTAACTTAAATTAGTAGGGGCGGTTTACTCTTTTATCTAGGTAATAGGTTATTTATAGCTTTCTATACTTTATTTAGTAAGAAGATAGAGTAGACCTTAATTAAATTTAGGAGCTTTAATTTATATAAGTTACCTCTCTTTTTAAGGACGTTATATAGTCCTGCTATCTAGTAGTCTAGCTTATAGCTAGGCCGTTCTATCTTTTAGTTCTTTATTATAACCTAAACCTTATTACCTATGGTAAAGTCGGGCTCTTATCTATACTTATTTGCCTACTATTATATTAATTTCTAGGCTTCCTTATAAAATAGTTTTTTATATATAGTCTGGGGTCCTTCTAGTCTTTCCCAGTTAAAGCTTATATAGGGTAAGTAGCCTATTTCTAGTTAAATAGGCGTAAACCCTATAGAGTTATAGGGTAGAGTTACCTAAGTATAGTCTATTAGGGGTAGCAGTTTAGTCTAGTTATCTTAAAAGTAGTTAATAAAGGGCCAAAGTCTTTAGTCTAAGTATTAATTTATAATCTCTATCTAACCGTCTATCTAGGGGTGGTATACTATAGAAAGCTTTAGCTTAATACCTAAAATCTAGGTAAACTTATTCTAGAAAGCTAATATAAATTACGGCCTATAATTAGATATAATAGTATCTAATAGTCCGTAAATTCGGTAGATATAGTAGATATACAATTAGGCCGCCTCTTGTTACGGTACTAGTAGAATACGGCAGAAAGCGGGCAGAATATAGCAGAATGCGGTTACGTGATTAAAGGGTTATATATAGCTTTAAGCGGCGCCTCCGTCCCTCCCTTTTCCTTTTCTCCAGCTTTGGATCCTTGTTTATAAACAATCTAATTATATAGGCTTGCGCGTCCTTTTTGCCGTACTCGTGCCTTAATTAACTAAGTTGCTAATATTATCTAAAGCTTATCTATTTTTTCTTTTTAAGAAGGAACTCAAATATATCTATAGACTAAAGAATAGGACAGGAATAAAGAATAGGATAGGAATATAGAATAGGACAGACTAAAAAAACATAAATAGAACGCGAAACCTAAGAATAGAACACGCACGGACCAGAACCCCTAGAAAATAAATAAACACTAAAAATTATTTAATACTTCTACTACTATACTAAGAAACACAGTAGCTGGCAAAGCTGCTATAGGACCCGCAAATACCTCTAATAGTAAAATAGTCGCCGTTTTAACCCCCTAGGAAGAACTCGTAGTAGCTAATACTAAAATTAAACAACTTTAAGAGCTACTTAAAACTAGAGATACCCCTATACCCTCTAAAAAGTTATCGGATACCTAAATGCTTACTATAGTCCTTAAGGCCCTAGCCTAATATATAGTATTAGCATTGTCGCGGTCTGCGAAAGTCGTAGACCCCCTATTACTTATAGACAGAACTAACCCTATATTTAATAATTAGAAGCTTTAACTGTAAAATAAGCTTAAAGTTAATATAGACTACTTCCCTACTACTTAAGCCAAAATAGCCTATGTCTTTGGCCGTATTGGTAGGGACGTATAGATATATCTATATCTGTAATACGCCTAGGACTTAGCAAACCCCTTCCTCTTTAGAGAAGAGATAATTAATTACCTATCTTTTATTTATAAGGACCCCTTTAAGGTATAAAATACCCGTCTTAATTATAAAAGCCTAATAATAAAAATAATGAAACCCTTTTTAGTTTTTTAGACCTACTTTTTAGACCTAGCTAGACAGGCCTAAATCCCCTAAAAAGATCTAATGCTAAACCTCTTTAATAAGCTTACCCTAGACCAATAGCGCGCTGTACTACCAGCTTATATAACTATATAGACGCTAAAGGAACTTATAAACTAATGTCTAGCTATAGACTAGGGCCTCTATTAAATTAAGGTATATGCCAAATAGTATAAGGCTAGAAGCTCTGCTAACCAAAACATAAGTACTATAAGAATAGGCCGTAGTGCCCTAGTAAGATCTATAACCCCTATAGTACTAACCGTACCGCCTATTATTAACCTAGTAGCTAGCTGTATAGCTAGTCCTGCTATAACTCTAGCGTATACTTGGCCTTTATATAGCGACTCCTATAGATAGGCCCTTAGCGACTAAGGAGCTTGCTTTATATGCGGTTAAAAGGGTTACTATATAGCTAAATACCTAATAAATGTGAAAAAGAATAAGGTTCTACTAATAAGAGAATAGCGTAGAGGTAGAGTTAGAAAAAGAGGAACCCTAGAGAAAGACTTCTCTTTAGGGTTAAAAGGGATTAATATATTATATGTTAATCTGGGTTAGCTAGTTAGTAGGAGAAGCTGCACTATCCCTTATACTTTATTCTATAATAGATATTAAGTTTTAACCTCTGCTTTAGCTAACTCTAGAGTAAATACCTTTGCCTCAATAGATACCTAGTGTGCCGTAAAGCTGGCTAACTTTTTAAATACACCCCTTAAAGAACTGCCCAAACTAATTCCTATCCATGGGTATAACGGACGGATAGGGCTACCTATTGTAACTATCTTACAGATGCACCTCCGCGTTAATAGATAAAGATAGTATAACATCCCCTTTTTTATTACGGACCTGGGAAGCCATAATATAATCTTAGGGAGAAAATAGCTAGCCTATTTAGGCTTATAGCTTAAAGTATAGAGTAGACGGCTTATCCAGCCTAAAACCCTACCCCCAATACCGTTTTTTATAAAGGAAGTTAGCATTATAATAGAAAACCTTATACGGCTATAGATAGACACCGTTTATTAAGCTAATGCTATGCGTAGGGACTAGGCATTTAAGAAATATATATAGCTTAATCTATAACGGATCTATATATTATAAATACTCCTAGACTACTAATATTATACTATTAATACTAGGGACCTAGGAAGCTAGTAATAAGCTAGGCAGACTAGGCCCTATATAGCTATAAAGAATAGCAAGGGATATTAGACGCTATACTAAACAAATAGACCGGAAAGATAACTTACGGAAGATAGAATAGGAGCTAAGAAGGGCCGTAAGCCCTTAACCGTAAAATACGGGTTATAAAGCGTCTATAAAGAAGCCTATAAACCTCCTACTAGTTAATATCTGCTATATTAGCGCTATAGGGTTCTACCAGAACCTAAAACGGCCTAATACTATTACCTTTATAATAAGCTTATATAAAATTAACCGGATAATTAAAGACAAGGGAGCCCTAGCCTATAATTAGCTTAAGGGGGAAAGTAAGCTTATAGATAAGAAGCTAGTAGAACAGAAACTACTCCGCTAATACTAGGAATTTAAGGACGTATTCTCTAAGGTAGTATTCAACCTACTCCCGCCTTACTAACTATACGACTATAAGATTGAGATTGAGCTAGATAAAGAAAACACCTTTAACTATAGCTCCCTCTACTAATAATCTACTAATGAGCTACGGGCTACTAAGTAGTACTTTATTAATAATCTTAATAAGGGCTTTATTAAACCTAGTTAAGCCCCCTTTGCCTTGCCTATTCTCTTTATAAAAAAGCCTAATAGCGGACTATGTTTTTATATTAACTACTATAAGCTAAATAATATTACCCATAAGGACCGCTATCTACTACCCCTTTTTAATAAAATACTAGCCTAAATAAGTAGAGCTAAGATTTTTATAAAGCTTAATATCTATTAGGCTTTTTACTAAATTAAGATAAACCCTAGATCTATAAATCTAACTATATTTTAGACCCGTTATAGATTATATAAATACAAAGTACTCTCCTTTAGACTAACTAATGGACCGGCTACGTACTAATGATATATAAATAATGTACTCTTTAACTACCTCGATAACTTCTATACGACCTATCTAGATAATATTATAATCTACTTTAAAAACAGATTAGAACACGAGGAGCACGTCTATAAGGTTTTATAACGGCTCTATAAGGCTAGCCTTTAGGTTAATATTAAAAAGTTAGAATTTAGTATTACGCGTACTAAATACCTAGGGTTTATTATTAGTACGGACAGAATTAAGACGGACTTAGAAAAGATAGCTATAATTAACTAATAGGTGCCCCTAAGGACTATAAAGGGGGTGTAGTTATTCCTAGGGTTCTATAACTTCTACTAACGCTTTATTAAAAACTATAGTAGGATTACCTAGCCCCTAAGCCTACTTACCTATAAGGGCCGGCCCTTTTACTTTAATACCGTATATAGGTCGGCCTTTAACAAGCTTAAAAAACGACTAGTCTCTACTCCCTTATTCGCCTACTTTAACCTAGAACGGCCCTTAATGCTAAAGACTAATACCTTAAATAGTGTTATAGCTAGCGTTTACTCTTAAAAGTAGATAGATAGAGAATGGTACCCTATTGCTTACTACTTAAAGACTATAGTAGATGCTACGCTAAACTACTATATCTATAATAAAGAAATGCTAGCTATTATCTCTAGCTTCTAGCACTAGCGTATATAGCTAAAAGGGACCTTTAAGCCTATCTAGGTAGTCTCTAATTATAAGGCCTTAGAGTATTTTATAATAACAAAGGCCCTTACGGCCCAGTAGGCACGCTAGGCGGATATTCTATCCTAGTTTAACTTCCTAATTATATACCAACCAGGTGCTATAAATTGTATGGACGCTCTTATAAGGTATAGATAGGACCTAGATAACTAAATAGCCGTAAAGATTTTATTATAGACCTAGACGTTACTACAACTAAAGCACCTTAACCCCTAAATATAGGCAGAACTAAATACGGACCCTATAAAGGCCAAGATGTGCCCTATTAACACTATAGAACTTAACTTTATTAATAAGTTACTGTAAGCGAATTATACGGCCCCTTCCCTACAGGAGTACCGTAAAAAGGTAAAGGATATTACCAGCCCATGGTCCCTTAAAAATGGATTACTTAAGTATTAGGAACGGCTAGTAGTAGTAAAGAAATAGAACTTATAGACTCGGCTTATTACTAAAGCATATACCTAGGTCTCTATGGCCTACCATAGAAAAAATAAGACCTGCAAGATTATTGGCAACCGTTATTACTGGCCTGGAATGGTTACAGATATTAATTACTACGTATAGAACTATAATAACTGCCATAGGTCTATAATTCCACAAGATAAGACCCTAGGACTATTAAAACCACTCCCAATACTAGAGCTGTAACCGACTACGGTACCCTGCCAAACCACCACTGTTTCACCAGTGTACCACCTTGACTCGCTCACCAACTCGCTCACCGACTCGGTCAATTACCCCTTTATTATCTATACCTTTTATATATATATACCACCTAATTTCCATAGATTTACAATTAAGTTGCTTAGTCAATTCCCACACTTTGCAAAAGCTTACAAGAGCGCCCCTGATAGTATATCTTTATAGATTTCTATAAGCTACCTATAAACCATAACGGATATAATATGGCTATAGTTATAGTTAACCACTTTAGTAAGCGCCCGTTTTTAATCCCTTGTTATAAGACTATTAATGCAAAAGAGGCGGCCTAACTATACGTCTACTACGTCTACCAAATTTATAGACTATTAGATACTATTGTATCCAACCACAGCCTATAGTTTATATTAGCTTTCTAGAACAAGTTTACCTAAATCCTAGGCATTAAGTTAAAGCTGTCTATAGCATACTACCCCTAGATAGACAGCTAGACGGAGATTATAAACTAGTATTTAGACTAGAGACTCCAACCCTTTATTAACTACTTTTAGGATAATTAGGCCGAACTACTACCTTTAATAGACTACGCCCAGGCTACCCTACCCTATAACTTTATAGGATTTACACCTATCTAGCTAGAAATGGGGTATTTACTCTATATAAGCTTTAACTGGGAAAGAACGGGGGGCCTACGAACCGTACGCGAAAAACTATCTTATAAGGAAGCCTAGAATTACGCTAAACGCTTAGAGGAAGCCTGGAAAGTAGCCCGTATAAACCTAAAAAAGGCCTAGAAATTAATAGAACAGTAAATAAATAAGCATAGGCGTAAGTCTAACTTTACTATAGGTAATAAGGTCTAGGTTATAACAAAGAACTAGAAGATAGAGCGGCCTAGCCATAAGCTAGACTATTAGATAGTAGGACCATATAAAGTTTTTAAGAAGAGAGGCAACTTATATAAAGTAAAGCTCCTAGATTTGATTAAGGTCTACCCTAAATTCTTGCTGGATAAGCTATGAAAAGCCGCAAACGACCTATTACCTAGATAAAGGAATAAACCGCCCCTGCCAATTTAAGTTAATAGCGACGACGAATGGGAAATTAAAGAAATACTAGCCTATAAACTTATAAGGGGAATACTAAAGTACCATATAAGTTAGAAAGGATATAATCTAAACCCTACCTAGTACCCTATATAGAATTTTATAGCTAGTCCCTATATGTTACAAGAGTTTTATAGCTATTACCCTAACAAACCCAGACCGCCAAAGTACTTAGATAAATAGATGGAATGCTAGTATAGTAAGGACAATAGGTTACCTATAGAGTATAAGGATAAGAATACCCTATAGACGTAATACGGATGTATAAAGCCTAAGGGCAGGCTTTTTTAGAAGGGGGGGGTAATATTACGGTGCTAGTAGAATACAATAGAAAGTGGGCAGAATATAGCAGAATGCGGTTACGTAATTAAAGGGTTATATATAGCTTTAAGCGGCGCCTCCGTCCCTCTCTTTTCCTTTTCTCTAGCTTTAGATCCTTGTTTATAGACAATCTACTCGTATAGGCTTACGTGTCCTTCTTGCTGTGCTTATACCTTAATTGACTAAGTTGCTAATACCTCTTTAGCATTAATATTCTTATAATAAGAGATTAAGAACAGGCGTTTACTAAAGCGGTTAACTATAACTATAGCCATATTATATCCGCTACGGTCTCTAGGTAGCTCGTAAAAATCTATATAAAAAAATATACTACTAGGGGCGCTCTAGTATTAAAAGTGGTTTTAATAGTCCTAGGGTTTTGTCTTATAGGATTATAAATCTACAGCAGCTATTGCAGTTCTATATATAATGGTTAATATCTATACCTATTTTAGGCTAGTAGTAGTAGTCGCTAATAATCCCATAGGTCTTATTTTTTCTAGGGTAGGTTATAGAGACCTAGGTATATGCCTTAGCAATAAGCCAAGTCTATAAGTTCTATTCTTTTACTATTACTAGCCGTTCCTAATGCTTAAGTAATCTATTTTTAAGGGACTATAGACTAATAGCGTTCTTTGCCTTTTTACAGTCCTTCTATAGAGAAGGGGCTGTGCGGTTTATCTATAGCAATTTATTAATAAAGTTAAGTCCTAAAGGGTTAATAGGATACATCTTAGCATTTAAGGAGTTTATACTTAGTTCTGCCTATATTTAGGGGTTAAGGTACTCTAGTCTTAGCAGTATCTAGGTCTATAGCAAAATCTTTATAGTTATCTAGTTATCTATATCCTGTTTACATCTTATAAGGGCGTCCGCGCGGTTAGTAGTGCTAGGCCTATATATAATTTAGAAGTAGAACTAAGATAGGATATCCACCTAGCGCGCCTACTATACTATAAGGGCTTTAGTTGTTATAAAGTATTCTAAGGCCTTATAATCTAAGACTACTTAAATAGGTTTAGGGGTCCCCTCTAGCTATATATACTAGTGCTAAAGGCTAGAAATAATAGCTAGTATCTCTTTATTATAGATATAGTAATTTAGCTTAGCGTCTATTATAGTCTTTAAATAGTACGCAATAGGGTGCTATTTTCTACTTAGCTGTTTCTAGGAATAGAAGGCAGCTATTATACTATCTAAAGCATCTATTTATAGCATTAAGGGCCGTTATAGGTAGAAATAGGCTAGTAGCAGAGCAGAGACCAGCCGCTTTTTAAGTTCGTTAAAAGCCTTTTTATATATAGCATTAAAATAGAAAGGTTAGTCCTTTCTAGTAAGGTGGTTAAGAGGCCAAGTAATTCTACTATAGTCTTTAATAAAGTATTAGTAGAAATTACAGAAACCTAGAAATAACTATACCCCCTTTATAGTTCTTAGGGGTTCCTATTAATTAATTACAGCCGTTTTCTCTAAGTCTGCCTTAATTCTATTTATACTAATAATAAACCCTAGGTATTTAGTACGCTTAATACTAAATTCTAACTTCTTAATATTAACCTAAAGGCTAGCCTTATGGAGCCGTTATAGGACCTTATAGACCTGCTCCTTATATTCTAATTTATTCTTAGAGTAGATTATAATATTATCTAGATAGGCCGTATAGAAGTCATCTAGGTAGTTAAAGAGTACATTATTTATATATTATTAGTATATAGCCAGTCTATTAGTTAGCTCAAAGGGGAGTACTTTATATTTATACAATCTATAGCAGGTCTAAAATGTAATTAGATCTATAGATCTGGGGTTTATTCTAATTTGGTAAAAAGCCTAATAGATATTAAGCTTTATAAAAATCTTAGCTCTACTTATTCGGGCCAGTATCTTATTAAGTAGGGGCAGCGGATAGCGGTCCTTGCGGGTAATATTATTTAGCTTATAGTAGTTAATATAGAAGCAGAGTCCTCTGTTTAGCTTCTTAATAAAGAGAATAGGTAAGGCAAAAGGGACTTAGCTAGGCTTAATAAAGCCCTTACTTAAGTTGTTAATAAGGTAGTACTTTATAGCGAGTAGTTCGTCGGTAGATTATTTATAAAGGGGGTAATAGCTAAGGTTAGTAAGGCGGAAGCATATTAAATACTACCTTAGAGTATATATCCTTAAATTGCTAGTATTAGCGGAGTAGTTTTTAGTCTACTAGCTCCTTATCTATAAGCTTACTTTCTTCTCCGCCAAGCTAGTCGCGGACTTAGTTCTCTTAGTCTTTAATTAGTCGATCAATCTTATATAAGCTAGTTATAAAGGTAATAATATTAGGCTAAACTAAGTTCTAGTAAAATCCTACAGCGCTAATATAGTAGATGTTAATAGGCGGGAGGCCTATAGGTTCCTTTACGGATATTTTATAGGCCGCGTTTTGCTATCTAGGGTTTATAACCCTCCTTGGCTCCTATTCCATCTTTTATAAGTTATCTTTCCGATCTATATATTTAGTATATCGTCTAATATTCCTTACTATTCTTTATAGCTATATAGGGTCTAAGCTAGTTAGCTTATTACTAACTTCCTAGGTTTCTAGTACTGGTGGTATAATATCTATAATCTAGGGGCGATGTAGTATGCGGATCTGTTATAGATTAAGTTATATATCTTTCTTAAAGGCCTGGTCCCTATATATAGTATCTACCTAGTAAATAGTATCTATATATAGCCGCACTAGGTTTTCTTTTTTATTATTATTTATATCCATTGTATTATACTACGTATAATACTGCGCATGCAGCCTCTAGGCTATGGCGCTATAGTTCTATATATATGAATCCTTTCTAAGCAGCTTAACATGTACTAGTAGCTATGTCCTAGTAGTTTATAAACCTCTAGACTAGAGGTTTACCACTCCCTAGTAAATTACTAGGTTACGACAACTATTAGGTAGTATTAAAACAGTAGAAAAACGGTAAAAGAAACGGTAAGAGAATCCTAACGCCTGCCCCTGTACTTTTTATAGTTTATTTCTATCCTTTTGCTCACTACTGTCTATTTACTAGGAGTTTAGTAGGAGTTACCTCCTTCTAAAGATCCTTCTTCCATTAGCCACTTTCTAGTAGCTATTTTTGTCCTACTTAGGAATAGAAAAAGCGCCCTTCTTCCTTTCTCTGTACAAAAAAGCTTCTCTAGGG
>Ga0307507_10000702_pt1 | contig 73431 bp, 13 predicted proteins | sample 7_EM_MG_FD_207223 | JGI IMG/M metagenome (GOLD analysis project Ga0307507, IMG submission 207223) | Populus trichocarpa ectomycorrhiza microbial communities from riparian zone in the Pacific Northwest, United States - 7_EM | ecosystem: Host-associated > Plants > Roots > Unclassified | place... | reverse complement strand
AATATTATAGCGCTGGTAGAAAACGGTGGATTATGGCAGTGGATTGTGGCAGTATATTATGGTATATAATTATAGATAGTTTCTTACTGTTTTAGACAGTTTCTTACTATTTTAGACAGTTACAGTTATATAACTAGACAATTGTATAAACCCTTAAGCGGTGCTACCCTTCTTCTCTTTCCCTTTCTCTAGCTTTAGATCCTTATTTATAGACAATCTAATTATATAGGCTTGCGCAACCCGCTTGCCATACTCGTGCCTTAATTAACTAAGTCGCTAATACTAATTCTAGAACTCTCTCTGGTATTATATAATCTCCTTAAAGAAATAAAGTTACTTTATAGAAAGATTACAGAAAATTATAAATTGTATAAAGATATAATGTGGTTTATAAGCGAGCCAGCAATCTCAAAACTTACCAAAAATTAGAAAAATCGCACCTTAATATCTTAACAACCACTTAATAATAATTAATGTAAATTTAATAGCAGTCTATTAATATAATAACTAACTTATATAGGAAGTATTGGAAATCTAATATAAGCGGAAGTAGGTTAAATAGGAAAGTGGGGGCGGAATTGCCTTACTTTTTCTATTTAACCTACTTCCGCTTATATTAGATTTCCAATACTTCCTATAAAAGTTAGTTATTACATTAATAGGCCGCTATTAAATTTGCATTAATTATTATTAAGTGGTTGTTAAGATATTAAGGTGCAATTTTTCTAATTTTGGTGAGTTTTAAGATTGCTAGCTTGCCCATAAACCACGTTATCTATTCGCTTATTAAGAGGATATTATCTTTTAAGTTATCCTTATAGTACTCTACGTAGAGTTAAAGCCTAGCCTTTACGTTATCCTTTAGAGCTATATATAGCATAAAAAACTGGCTATTCTATTTCGTATAATTATTAAGAGAAACTATTTTACTAGCATGTTTAATAAACTATATTATATAGTTAGTTAAGCTGTGGATATAAATAATATAGTTATAAAGCTTTCCCATCGGCCCTATAATGTTTTAAACATTTTAACCCCTTTTACGATTTTCGTCTAATACTAGCTCTAATTCTTCATGCTTCTTTTTGTTTCTTTTAACTAGTAGTAGTACTTGCCGTATAACTTCTTTTTTTTTCTTTCTTCTTCATCCTCTTAATTATACAAGTCCATAAGCTTTTTATCCTTTTTTAAACTAAATAGAAAGGCTTAAATAATAAGATTAATAATATACCCCTAATAGCAAATTCTTTAATACATTATAATCTAGTTAATTTTATACTTAAGGTTAAGTTATTAGCTAATTGTATAATAGAGGACATTATTTAATCCGGTATTATCGCCAACAAGAGCTCCAATCTTTATTTTAATGCTATACTTAACAAGAACCAGATAAGGCGCCTCCTATTAATCTATACTGCTTTAACTAGATACCGTATAAATAGCAATTAAAGGGTTCCAATATTTATCCTAGATATTACTAAAGCTAGTATAGATTCTAAGAAAAAGGGAATAACTTAGAGAGGTCCAGATATCCACGGTAAGGTAAGTATTTATTTTTATAGATTAAAGTGCTTTTTATATAATATCTTAACTCTTAGTAAAGTATTTAAGAATCTAGGCTGTAATTGTTGGGTAGTATATAGGGATAATTAAGGGTGCTTTAAGATTTAATGCTTTTATAAAAGTATAAAACTCTAGCCATCTTATATATAAGAAGGGAAGCCGGTATATAATAATTAGATCTAGAAATACTTGCTTTATAGTATTTTAATATACTATACGCTTTAGAACCTTACCCTTAAGATCTTAAACTTCTCCTCTTACTAAAAGCTTTTAATATAGTTTTAAAAGAGATCTCTCCCCCTAATTTTTTACTGTTATATACTCCTAATTCTTTGCTAAATTCTATTTAATAATATATTTTTTTAAGATGGCCTTATAATCCAATGGTTAAGGAAGAGTATCCTTTTAGGTCTTAAAGAGAACAGTATTTATAAAAGTAGCGTTTCTTTATATATATAAGGGGACTTCGTAGATAGGGGGCTATAAGGACACGATTGTGGAACAGAATAGATTGGTAAGAGAGACGAATCCTTAAGGAGGTAAGGCCTTAGGGATCGTGGAGACTATATACTACGGGCATATACCTCTAGCACGTAACCGGTGACTATCTAAGGGGCGTCTGGAGGTTGTCCTAAGGGCAACCCAAGGTGTCCGCAATAATATCCCTTATATTGCCCCCCCCCCTTCTTACGGTCGGCCCCTAATCGCCATTACCTTACGGTAGGGAGATTATAAGGGCTTGTCCTAAAAGGGGTTTAGAGAGATATTAGGAAGATATTAGTATACCGCTGTATATTATCTATCTATCTAACCCCTACTTTAAACTCCTAAAAACCTTAATAAGAAAAAAATATAGCTAAAGAAAAGATGTGAGGATTGCTAGGAAACCCATTAAAAGCCTACTAGAAATATGCTAGTAACTACCTAGGCTAACCTAAGGATTTTTATACAACTCTACTTCTAAGCCTTTATGCCGGTCTGCAATTAATTGCAAGTATTATAGGTAATTTAGTATTCCTAATATAGTTTTATAGAACCTTTTGGTATGGAATTTAATATATAGAGCCTTAGCTTGCCGTCGTCTTTAACTTTTAAGATATTAATCTATAATCCTTTCTCATTAGTCCTATGCTATATATTTAGCGTAGCTCTACTACCCAGCAAATAGGAGGGACACTTCGCAATAGCACCTCTAGCTATTATATGGTTGTTAAAAACGTCTATAACGTTATTCTTTAATACCGTAGTATTGTTTAGGTATAATTTAACCTATATATGTTTATAATTGACGTCTTAATTGTCTTCCCTAGCCGCGTAATTAGTTTTTCTTATAAGGAAGTAATAGCCGAATAGCGCATATGCGTGTTTCCTTTCTTTTAAATTATGCTATTATAACGGAGTTATATTGGCAAGGTTGCGGCTATTTACTAAAAGGGTATTGGAAGGTAAAGTATAGAGATATCTTACTTACTAAGCTGCTCCTTTTTCTTAATACCTTACTTCCTATTATTAACCTTCGTCCAAATTTGGATATATCTTTAATATATTATTAAGATTTTCTTTTTTTCCATTATCGATTTAATATGCCTCTTTATTCTCCTACTAACTACTCTTCTAAGCCAGTTCTATAGCATATTCTAGCCCTACCGCTATATATAAAACCCTAACCTCCGCTGACCCGTAACTAGTGCTAGTCCTACCTAAATAATTTTATATACACGTTCTTAAAAGACTAGAAGTCTAATAAGAAGATTCTAGATACTTATAATAAGACCCACTATATAAGGTCTAACATCTTTAGTCCTTATAACTAATGCATATATACTAAGAGCGGTAGTTACGTTAAAGTAAGCTTTCCTATTCTTAATAGATTTCTATTACTAACTTTAGGCTTTAATATAGCCTAGGCCTAAGTGGCAATAATTCTTTAATATCCTTAACTACTATATCACCTAGGCCCTCTCTCATTCTAGCGCTAATACTAAACGTCTAGGTTAAATTTAAGACTATGCTATAGCTATCTACACCACCTATAATTCCTAGTAAGCTAGCTAGTAACGCCTAATAAGGGAGTAAGGTTAGTATATTAAGGATAGGGTAAAGAATAGGGGTAATAAAAAGAAGATCGCCGTTTACCATAAGAAGGAGTTTATGTATATGCGTTAAGTTTTAAAAGAGCATAATATAATGCGGTATTAGGTAGGTTACCCTTTAGGTACCTAGTAGATAAGTAACTAACAATTACTATAGCAAGGTCTTAGTAGTTCTGGTCTTTACTAGCCAGCTAACGTCTCTATTTATTTTAGGCTTAAGCATATCTTTATTAGTACTAGTTTAGGCCTAATATTAGTGTTAAGTGTTTAAGGATCTCTGCTCTATCTACACCTTATCGGCCTACCCCCGTTTTTATGCCTACCTATACTCCTATTAAGGGATCTGGATTTAAATATCATTCCCATTAGCTATTACTTAGTGGGCCAATAGATACTAATCCTATACCTAGGGATAAGGTATAATGGCTTTCAATTTAGGCATTTAGGATTAATTCTTATATATAGTAGTAATTAGGAAGGCCTTATAAGGCATTTAGGAAGGCATAGGAATACTATTCCTAATATAGACTAATAAATAGGAATGCAATTCTAGCAAAATACCCTATTAATTCTATGCTATATATGTAAAAAGGCTAAAAACCTGTCCTACCTTAGGCCATAGCCCTAATTAATCCTTATAGTTTCCGGAGCTTATCCATTCTATATCCAATTTAATCTATTTACTCTTTAGGGCCTCTCTTAGCCTACCACAAGCTTTCTTTATAGGTTGCAATAACACCGTAGTATTAGAGCGCTTTTTATAATTTATAGATTATAGACCTTAGTCCCAATATTATTTTAGAATATCTTTATAATAATTAAGGTAATCCTCTGGTTCCTATATAGAGTCCTTAGCGGGCTAGCCTAGCTATTTAATTTTATATTAAAGCTTATTCTTAATAGACTTATAGCGTAGTATAGCTTTAACTTTATACCGCTCGCCCACCACTTTAGGGTATTTAATTAGGCCTAAACAGAAGTTCTTTTCCGGCGGTAGTTTATACCATAGCTCTAGTAGATTTATATAAAATATTAAATATATATAGGCCATAGATAGGGGTAGCTAGAGATAGTAGGCTAGCTTGCCAATTTATTTCTTAATTTAGAAGGGACCTAGGTATCTTATATTGAGCTTCTTTAATAGTTAATAGGTCTTAATATTTGTTAAACGTAATAGAACCTTATCGCCTACGCCAAAATGCTTATTCTAGTATTTGTGGTTGTACTAAAGTCTTTACTGCTCTTACATATCTTATAGGCTCTGCTTTATATACTTTTATTACTCCTCCCATTTCTTAAGGTATCCTTATACTCTCTAATAGATATTCTTAAACTTCCCAGTAGGATCCTATAATTAATTATATGGCCTTAGCTAGTAATTATTAGGTATACTATTAAATCCCAATAATTAGACGCTATAGGCAATCTGGATTAGTGCAAACTAATATAATAAATGTTGCTTTAAGTTATAAGCGTACTCCGCATATGGAAGTAGCTTATACTAATTATCTTGCTAGTAGTTTAAATATATTTATAGATAAGACTCTAGTTCCTAGTTCTAGCATTCCATTTGCCTATCTGTCCATAAATGGAAAGCTATACTATAGCGGTGGTCTATTTTTAAATAAAAGTATAGATCTGACTAGTACTGGCTTATAAAGACACTTCTCCTATTAGTAATAATAGAGTATAGCTAATCTACTTTAAGAAAGCATTTCTCCTTAATTAGGCTGGTAAGCGCTTATATATTAATCGTCTTATTAACAGGAAGGTATTAGACGTACTTTAAAAACCTATTAATAAGTACTAGGACTAAATTATATATTTATCCTTACCCATCTTTTAAGGGTGGGAGATCCGTAATAAAGTCTGTAGCGTAATATTACTATAGCTTACTAGTAGGGGGAACTAATTTAAGTAAACCCTATAGCTTATACCTTTAAATTTTATATACTTAACACTTCTTGCAGTGGCTAATATACTCCTTTGCTTCCTGCTTAAGCTTTAGCTAGTAGTATTTACATTAAAGTAATTCTACTATTTTAGCTTAACCATAGTGGCCGCCTGGAGGATTATTGTGATTCCTTATAAGGATCTTCTGTTATAGATTTGCTTCTTATAGCACCCAAACCTTACTATATCTATATAGTAGGCCAATTAGGTCTAGTTCCTAATAGTAATACCTAGCAGCTTCCTTTCTATTATATTTCCGGTCTACTTCCGCATTAAAGATAGTATAGGAGGCATCCCTTTATTACACCTTATAGATAAGATCTATTAACCTTTTAGATAGTTCCTAGGTAAAAGCTGTTTCGCTTTATACTGCTCCAAGTATAAGACTGGATGGTACTATAGATCTTATAACTTTTTAGTGCGCGTATATTAGGAAGGCCGCTATAAGGTTAAGGTCCTTTGGTCTTTATAGGGCTTTAGGTTCTAATTACTTTATAGCTTCACTTTTGGTTTAAGGGGATAGCTTAGTAATTAAGGGTAGTATATTACTAGGTTCCAAACTTATGTTAAGGACGTCCTATCTAGGTATCTTTAGACCTTTATTAGCCACAGACCAGGTACTAGCCGGAACATTAGTAGAAGCCAATAGGGTTTGCACTACCTAAGACTTAGTACTTAAAGCTGTAGGTACTTAAGCATCCTATACCCAGAGCTTGTTCTATAATATAGGGAGTAAGATATCTATTATCTGTTTTCCTTCTCCCGTTTTAAAGCCTTTAGCATAGTCTAGCCATTATAATAGTCCATTAGCAGGGTTATTTTCCCCTGGCTTATATTTAATCTTAAAGTCAAATCTCGTAAGCTCCTCTGCCTATCTAGCTTATTAAGGTATAAGCTCCTTTATAGTTATAAAGTAGCGTAGATTATAATAATCTAAGAGTATACAAGTAATATAGCTTATATGCTTAAGGTAGTGTCGCCACTGTTTAAAGCAGTCAACTATGGCTAGCAGTTTTTTATTGTGGGTATAATACCTAACTTTAGGTCCCTGGAATTTTCTGCTATAAAATGCTACCGGTCTTTAGTGGAGCTAGGTAGCATCCAAATACCTATTAGGTTGCAGTAGGATACTAATAAGGGCAAAATTTAATATATTAGTAACTATTATTAGTAGCTAATCTAGGTTGAAATGCCGCAATAGTAGAGCTTCTATAAACTTTGTATGTAGTTTCTAAAAGGCTTCCTATACCTTTCTAGGCCATGTCTATGGTTTATACTATTTAGTTAATCCCTTCTTAGTTTTCTTCCTTCCTGCCGTTAAGCTTTTTACCTCCTAGGCCGGGTCTTAGAAAGCTTTAGTAATGTAGTTACATAGGTGTTAGGTAACATCTAAGTAGTCATAGATAAAGCGCTTGTAGAAATTGGTAAAGCCTAGGAATACTTAAACATCCCAGTAGCTCTCTAGCTCCGGCCACTCTTAGATCGTCTATACCTATACTAGGTCTATAACTACACCTATAGGCGTTATAATATACCCTAGAAACTCAACCTACTTAGTATTAAAGATATACTTTAATGCCTTAGCGTAGAGGCCCTAATTATCTAAACGTTCTAGCACTTCGCGGACGTATTACTCGTGCTAATTCTTATCTTCTAAGTAAACTAGAATATTATCTAAATAAATAATATATATGCGGTTAACTAGTCCCCCTAAGGCTCTGTAAATATACAATTAGAATATTATAGGCATATTAGTAGCCCAAAGGGCATCACCAGATACTTAAAGTGGCCGTATTAGGTCTTAAAAGCAGTCTTCCACTTATCCCCTTCTTTAATATGGAGCCTATAATAGGCGTCTTATAAATCTAGCTTTGTGAAAATCTTTGCCCTAAATAGTTAATCTAGTATTTTACTAACCAGTGGTAATAGGTAACGGTTCTTAATTATAATCTTATTAAGACTGCGACAGTTTATATATAGCCTTATACTTCCATCTGGTTTTAGGATAAAGAGGATTGGCGCGCCTGCCAGCGACTTACTAGGCCATATCCATCCCTTTTTTAGTAAGCCATTAAGGTACTCCCATAAGATCTTAAGCTCTTTATAAGAGAGGTTATAGATAGAAAGGTTCGGCGGTTATTTGCCTTCTTCTAGATTAATTGTATAATTATATTCTAAGTTCCGCTAAAGGACTTTTACTTACCTACCCGAAAATACCCTTAGTAAGTCCCTTAGGCCTACTAGGATATTTAACAAATTAGGGTCGCGTTTGTCCTCTATATTATCGTCGGGTAGGTCCCAGAGGTCCCTTAAGACGCTCGCGGGTAGCGTCGCGCGCTATAGTAGCTGTTCGTATATAGTTGCCACTATACATTGAATAGTTTCATACGGTAGCCAGTGGAGGGTAGAAAACTCTTTAATATAGCGTTTAAGGTGTTATAGCATACTCTCTGCGTCTTGCTTAAGCTAGAGTAACCTATAGCGGTGGAAGTATCTTATAAGATCTTCAAGATCGCCGCCTCCCTGCAGTGTCTCTATAACCTGTCCGGCAGTTCCCTATAGGGTATCCGTTACAGAAGGGCTATCGCCTATACTAGGCTCTATACCCATCTTGCTATAAAACAGGGGTTAGATCTGATACTCCTTTAGGTATAAAGTATATACTATTTCTCCTGGAGCTATATCCTCTAGGATATTTTTTAAGCTTATTAGTAAAATACGCCCTTCTAATTCTTTATCGTTCTACTATTTAAAGGCTCCTATCTTAAAGCGTATCTTAAAATCTACTTTTATAAGCCAAGGATATCTAAGAATAAGGTTATAGCCTATAAAGTTAGCCGCCTAAAAGGGTTGCGGGCCGACTACCTTAGTGCGGTTATATATATCGGCTACTAACACCATAAGCTTATAGGCACTATATAATTTAATCTAATGCTTATCTAGGAACCCTATAGTAGGTTTCCGCTACCTTAGCAATAGAATAAGCTTATGCTCTTTTACTAAATTATATTATATAAGATTGATTTCGGCGCCGCTGTTGTATAGTACTTAAAACTAACATACCTCGCCTATAGGGAGTACTATTTCTAGCTTAACAGCAATATAAAGAGTCTCTCCTTCTATATCTTGCCCTAGTTATAGCCAGAAGAGGTCTATAACTAGGGCTTTTCTTTTTTTAGATTATTAGTGCAGTTATTACCCTGCTTGTTTTTCCAATTAGGTTTTCCTCTAAAGAAGTTTTCTTTTAACTTTTTAGAGTGTTCCTATAAGGATGCCAGACGGGTATTAGGTTGGCCCTAAAAGTCTTTCCCATTACTTAAGGTCCCTAACTTTAACCATTTCGGATTTCTCTTTAAGAACGGCTTCTTTAGAGCTTGGGTCTGCCCTATATTACTACTAAAGTGCCCATACTTCTAGTTACCCCCCAGCTTCTTACTAGAAGAGGTCTAGTTCCTTACCGCATCCTTGGCGTTTAGAACCGCTCGTTTAAAATCCGCATATATAGTAATCTACAATAGGGCTCCTACGCGCTTTATTTTATTATAAATTGCTAGCTTAATTCTAGCCTAGATAAATCTAATCTTCTCCTTCTCGTAGATGCTACCGTCCTCGTTTTTAAAGGGCTCTAGATCTATTAATTAAGCACGAGTTTCTACAAAGTTTATAAACCGGCGGAAATTATAGCAGTTAAGCTATATCCTATTCTAGAATAGTTCTGCATTATTATATTGTATAATATACGGATCTTAAGTCTATTTCTTTAGAAAGGTTTATAGCTACGACTATATAGTAATTTGCTCTTTATTAAGCTGATTAAGTGCAATCTAGTTTAGGGATTAATCTTTAATCTTACTAATAATCCATTAAGTACGCTCTTTAGTATTGTCTTGTATTATTAGCATCTTAAAGAAGTTATCTACTTCACAAACCCAGTTGTCTAGCTATTAGGCGTTAGGTCTATGGCGGAGTTCTAAACTACCAGAGGCCTTAGCCAGTTAGTCTATATCCTTTTTCCATTTACTACGTAAATACCTCTCTAAGTCTTCCATACCTCCTTAGGTAGGTACTAAGTAGCCCCCAAGAGGCCCTTAGCCTTAACTAGGTTGTAAAAGATTTTATTTAGCCTAGATTAAGCTCTGCCAAATCTAGACCTACCCCTAGAGGTTTCTAATATATTTATTAGTAGCTCCTTCCCGTATAGCTTCTAAGAGCCTTATAGCAGCTTCCTAATATCCTCCTTAGAGAAAATCAGTGTAGGGCTCTTAACTTTCTAACCTTAGACCTAGGGAAGCTCCGGCTATAAAGATAGTGTTAGTACTAATAGCTAATACAGGTTTCCCTATAAGGCTTAAGTCTTGAGTTAGTAGTTAGGTTAGATTACTTAAAGGGGTAAGCCCGCTTAGCTTGTAAGCAGTCTATATATCGCCACTATGCCAATTATAGGCCGGTGGTCTTCCGGGAGGGTTCCGGTTAGGTCCCTAGTTAGGTGTATTAATATATTTCTCTAGCATTTCTGATTTAGGGGAAGATCTTAAAGTTACCTCTAGCGCTTAATCTTCTAATTAGTCTAAGTAGGGCTAGAGGGGTTCTAGCTGCTTTCTAGTAGTGTTGTGACCGTTATAGAGGGTGTCTACGTTTTCCTTAGCGTTGCCGGTAACTATAGGTATGCAAAAGTCTTTAAGCTCTTAGTACATCTAGGTGTTAGGGCTTATTTGGCCGTCTTGCCTAGAGGTTTATATTGTCGCAATCTCTTACTATTAGAGGGACCTTCCTGCCTTAGCGCGACAGCTTTCTATAAGGTATTTATGGAGTTTCCATTTAGGTCGTTGTGAGATTTTAAGGGAGGATAGTAAATATAAATAAAAGATGTAAATAAACAATCTAGTCCTTAAAGCTAGCTGCTATTCTAAATAGAGTAGAAAGGATTTAAATATAAGGGGACTTTATAGATAGGGGGCTATAAGGACACAATTGTGGAATAGGATAGATTAGTAAGAGAGATAAATCCTTAAGGAGGTAAGGCCTTAGGAATTGTGGAGACTATATACTATAGGCATGTGCCTCTAGTATATAACCAGCGACTATCCAAGGGGCGTCTGGAGGTTGTCCTAAGGGCAACCCAAGGTGTCTATAATAATATCCCTTACAATATAAACCTGTTCTTCCTTTATTACCATATAAGTATATTTATAAATTAAGCAGACTTGTCTTAAGATCTATATTATATAAGTAGTTAGGATTAAACTAGTATTAGCTTTAGTATTAACGCCGCTTAAAAGGGCAGAAAGTGTATTAACTTTAGAGAAATTATTATTATTAAAGTTTTTAGGGTGAATTTTATTAGTACTAGCCATATTTATAGCGTTGTATAATAGGGTATAAAGGTAGAGTTTATCCCTTGCATGGATGGGGTGCTATAAAATGTGGCCCGTGCACGCAATTAAGAACATCAATTTTCCCGCGTCAAGATATAAATAGATAACTTCATCAATCAAATACGCCACCAAGATGGTGCGTAACTATACATCCAATAATATAGACCTTGTGTAGCCTACTTAATATCCTAATTCCAAAAATCAGATCGTGAAAAAGCCTCCGCCAGAGCCCGCGTCACTGCCTCCTTTCGATCCTCTAGTGATGCGGCAGAATGACTTACCGCCTATATATGCGCCTTATTAATTGGTGCGCACGGGCCACACTCTATAGAGCGTATCTATCCATGCAAGGGATAGTTAAAATTTTATGTATATTTAAATACTTTCTGGATATTATCCAATATATAGGCTATTCTTAAATAGGATTATTATCTACCCAGCCAGATAGGATAATTTATCCTCTGTAGATCTAGAGTACCTCCCTACTATATATATAGTCCTATTTAATACATAGTTTTCCTTACCAAAATTTGCTTAAGTATACCTTTTTATACTATCTATAATTTAATAACCTTTTAATAAAAATTTATAAAAATTTAAATATAGCTTATTAAATACTAAGACTATAATTTTATATAAGTATATTATAATATATATATACTTAAAATTATTAAAATTATTATTAATAAGGCTATTATATGGCTAGATTTTGCATATATTTATATTTATTATATAAATAAGTATTTTTAATATATATAGTTTATTAATTATATATTAAATAAATTATATTAGAGTTTAATATAGTTAAAATATATATATTTATATAATAAATTAATGCCATAAAATACTTTATTATAAGTATAACGTATTTTATTAGCGAGTGTCTAACATCCGACGTCAAAACGTACCAAAATTTAGGAAATTTATACTTTAATATCTTAACAACCACTTAATAATAAATTCCAATAATTTATATTTGGACTTTTATATACACTTTACAGCTTCTATTAAAGTTGCATAGTAGTTAGTTAAGTAGTTTTTAAGATATTAAATTTGGGGGCCAAAATAAGGCCAAAATTTTATATCTTAACAACCACTAAACTAATTACTATGCAATTTTAATAGAAGCTGTAAATTGTATATGAAAGTCTAAATCTATATTATTAGAATTTATTATTAAGTGGTTGTTAAGATATTAAAGTACAAAATTTCCAAATTTTGGTACATTTTAACGTCAGACACTTGGTGGTATTGACGGCTCGGCTAAGCGCCCGCTCAGTTGCTGAGGCGCACGTAACACATACAACCCCCATTAACATTCGCGGATGTTGACGGCTAAGCCTACAGCCACGTCGTGAACATCTTCAAATGTCTTTACCCCCGCTAATTGAGTCGCTAATACGCGCGTACTATTGGCCTATTGGCCTAGCTATACGCCATGTATTTACCCTATGCGGTAAGGTCACTCATCTCATCGCTAAGCGGCCGGTAGGTAAGGTAGGTATACTTTCTCTACCTCTTTTCCCCAGTCTGCATCTGCGTATATTTAAAAAATAGGAACCCCCCCTAAGGCGCCACTTCTCCAGCAGCGTCCTATCTTAAAAATAGCATTAATTAATTACATAGAGATTAACGTTGCAAATAATACCAAATTATACGCTAACGCGCAGAGCATCCTCACCCTTACGCGTGCCAAGAGGCCTAAAAATATATCTTTAAATTATAAGCCAAAGTAAAAGGAGTTTAAGGTAAGTAGCTAGGTGCTTTATAAAGTAGTATATTTATAGCTAACACGTGTCTTTCTAGGCCTTTTATAAGAAGAAGTAGTACTATAATAGTAATACTATTATAGAAGAAAAGCTACTCCTTTTCCTTATTAAGGAGGTTATAGGCTAGCCATTAAAAGTGAAAAGCCATAAGGTTAGTAATAACATACCCTAAAACAAGACGCGGCTCTCCTAGCGCTTAGTTTACAGCTATATTATAGCCCTAACAGACCTCTATTAGGCGTAGAAGGCTATAGAAATAAATAGTTACTAGTTCCTATAGGAGGATAATATTAGGGAGTACCTAAAGATTCTATAATAGAGGGATGCGTAGCGGGAAAAGGACCAGTTTGCAAACAAGGGTAGAGATATACTGCTTAACGGATATACAAAGGACAAGTTTAAGAATATCTACCGCCAGCTATAGGCCCGCGGAGACTCCTTACTAAAATGCTACCTCTATACGCTTATAGATATCCTACTAGGCTACTATATACTTACCTATAGCAGCAACAGGCGCTCCACTAAGATCTTAAACCTATTTACTTTTAAGTTTAAGGGCGAAGGCCCTATATGCTATATGCCCCTAATATTTACTACATATACTAGTAAGTAGAACCAGTATAGCCGCCTTAAGACTATTAGGGCTCTATATAATAAGAAGCTACTTATTTATATACTTAGTGGGCTAGCTTTCTACCTTCTATATTACTAGGACCTTAACAACAAGCCATTTCTAGACTTTAATAAGCGGTTAGTGTGGTATAATATCCGCCTAATTAAGAGCAGTACTAGGGACCATAAGGCGGCCTTCTTATACAACTTATAGCGGGAGTGGGTTACTAAGGCGTTTCAGTACATTGGCGTCTTCTTATAGAAGAAAACCCATATTGGACAAGCGCTAGCGCTAAGACGGCAGAGCTAAAAGGGGTTAGTAAGGACTAGATTAAATACACTAGCAGGTAGAATTAGGAGCAGATAGTTAGCTATTACTTAAACTCGCTACTACGGGAGTTTATACGGATAATGGCCGGCTATACGCCGCAGATAGGCTGCTTTAAGATTTATAGGGCAAGTATTGCCCCCCCTAATATACTACTGTTGATAATCTAGCCAGAGCTAGACGTCTAGAAGGGTTAGTTTAGCCCTTAGGTTAGCTAGATTAATGACCTTGTGGCTATAGGCGCTATGAACCTCCTATTTTACCTCTGGGAGGTCATCCTATAGGACTTAGTAGTCCTTTGCAAGATGTTTTTAAGTAACCCTATATAGCACCACCCTATCTTTTAGTATAAGGCCTATCTACCCTTTATATAGAAGGTTAAAACTTACCTATAGCAGGAGGAAGAAGGCCCCAGCTAGCTATTAATACTCTACTAGGCCATGCCGGCTATTATAGACTACCTAAAGACTATAGACGCCTAGAACGACTAGAGAGCATATAAGAACGACTAGAGATTATATAAGCTGCAGGTGTTGTTTAACCATATAGCCAAGTCCTAGTGGGCATAGTCTTTACAGCTTTAATTGCTTATATCTAGTAGCCTTACCTTTTAGCTTAAGGTCCCTTTAGCATCTATATATCTATGTCTAACAGTATACCTACTAATAGCACACCTACTGGCGCCGCCTCTATCTGTCGTAAAATCAAGCTGGTACGCGTCGGCCTAGGCAAGCACTATAGCTTCCCCTTTACTAGCACCGTTGCAGCTATAGCCACAGCCGCAGCAAGGGCCTAAGTCTAAGCAGCCGCCTATATATTATATATGCCGCGCAGTAAAGTCTATATAGGCCCTTTGGCGTAAGTGGACTAAAGGGCTTAGAGGTAATCCTTTTATAGCAGTGCTAGATTCTAAATAGGGCAGTAAATAGTGGGCTAGCCAGTAGAACAAGCTTTAGTGGTACTCCCTACAGCTTAAGGTTATTAAGGAGATTAAGTGGGTTATATAGGCCTAGAGGGTTAGCGAGGAAGCAGCTATATAGTAGGTTAATCTATAGTAGGAGTAGATGTAGTGCTTATTAGATTAGCTTTATAAATGGCTTTAAGTGGGTAGAAAAGCTTTAAAATAGTATATAAAGAGTCCTCTATTAAAGCCTTTATCTATAACCCCTTAGGTGCTTATTTTAGTACGGTATAAGTTTGGTGGGGTACTTATACAATGGCAGCGCCCGACTTAAAACGCAGATATCTTCATTAACCTACGGCCAATTCTTGCCATTCTAGTACGATCAGAGAGCTCTCGGCCAGCTCTACGCATAGCGCTTAATGGGTGTTAAGAGCGCGGCGTTACTGGCGATTGAAAATCAACTGTGGACATAGGGTAACATCCATATATACTAAGCGCACGGGCCTCTTCGCCTGCAAAATCTGACTCAGCTGTTAATTCAGCCACACAAAACGAACCGTGGATATACTATTGATGTTCTAAACCATTCTCGTAGTAAGCCCAATTAAGAAGGCGGTAGTAGCCGACCGTTATAACTATGTCAACTGTCATAACCCTATCACCTATGTTAGTATTGAGTTTTTTTAGTATATATAAAAAGTAAGTTTCTTTAATTGGTATTATAACCAATAATATTTTTTAATTTTTATTTAATAAATACTTTTACTTATTGTATAATAAGCCATATTAAAAATTCTATATTAATAGCTATTATAGTAATTAAGTTATAAGCATTTTAAAAAAAATTAGTGCTATATATAAGCCAGTTACCTATATATTAGAAAAACTTATTTATATAATAAATATAAATATAAATATAATATAGCTATATAAAAGCTTTGTTAATAATATTAATAATAGTTTTAGATTTTATTAGAGAAGTACTTTTTAGCCTAATTTTAAGTATATATTATTATTATTTATTGCTTAACGTCCAATTTAAATCCTTATTAGGCCTATACAGACTACTCTTTATTTACATATAGGGAGAAAACTCTGTTTAAGAAAACCCTGTAATCCGTCTCTCTACCTTTTAGGACTCGCCTATAGGTTGCCTACGAGTTACCTATGGTGCTTTACTACCTTACTAGGGACCTTTAGCCATCGATTTTAACAAAATATTGACGCTATTTTGGCGTGTATAGCCACGATCTATTCCTAATCAAGGGGTCAGCTCCGAGCCGCGTCAACCTCAATATTGATGAGTTCAATATAGGGTTTGACGGTTGATTATAGTTAGATCTTGATGAGTAAGGCGCTTAATTTAACGTCGTTGACTTTAAAGCTTTTTAAGTTCCTATACCCCAACGATTACCACCTGCTCGCATATACGCCTTGCCCTTATCCAAAGCTCATACAATTGCGCGCATAAATTCCTTACCCTTAAATTACACCTATAAAGCCATTCAAGCCCAAATTACGATTACGTCGCACTAAAATCCTATTATACCCCTAGGAGGAGCGAAATCGGAGGTTAACAATAAGGAAAAAAGAGAGGTAGTAGGCGTCGCGATGCATCCGCCTTGGCATAATATTTAAAGGCTCCTTCTGCCGTAAAGATATTCGTTAACTCTATAATTAATAGCTTTGGTAATGTAATAGAGGCTTTGCGGAAGTTGGAAGGCTTTATATTTGGTAATTAAAAAAAGGTAGAGCTAAAGGACAGGTTGTCGTGATTACATTAAGTAGTAACTATAAAGGAGGCAATCGCGAATATATAAGTTGAATATACCTTATATTTTATTCCTTATTAAGATGCCTTCTTCTTAAATTCCTTACAAGCCTCTTATATACCCTAATTGGCAACTTCCTACTTAATCATTTACTTTAATTGATATAATCCTTGCATATAACCCAGATTCTAGAGCTCCTTAGTCATCTATAGAAGTCGCAACTTCTCCGCCGATTGATGAGCCAACGCCTGTGCCTGCACGCGTACCTGCGCCTACCCCTATAGGCTTCTTTATTGATCTTACTAAGAAAGACTCCTTAATTGGCAGCCTATACAGTGAATATTAGTCGCCTCCACCAGAGACTTTAAGGGAGAGCTTATTTAGAGATAGTGGCGTTAAGTATATTAATCTAAGTACTAAGGAGGAAGAGATCGCGATTTCCTTAGGCGATTACTCTATACCAAAATCTCCCTTACTAAATCCTCCCTCTACTGAACAGGCGTATATTAACCTTGTGATTAAAGACTTAGAAGCCACCACTTATTTTTAACACCTCTTCTTTAGGGTTGGCAGATAGGTGTTTAATTAGATCTTGCGATAGATAAACTATAACATCCTCGTCCGTATTAATAGGATCTTGTAAGCCAACTTCCTTACCTAGTTCCCTTCCTTCCCCTTTATCCTTTATAGAAGTAGTAGCGAGCCAGAGAGTACGCCTCCTTAAAGTTATCTAAGCTCAGAAAACGACTCTAAGTCGGTATATACTGAGTTAGAAGGTTCTAACTACGAGGTAGGGGAGGATAATTGCAAGGAGGATCCTGACTTTACCTTTACCAGATCTATTAACCTTTCCTTTAAGCCACCGGTTACCCAATTCTCCCCTAGATTACCCCTACGACTTATTCCTTCTATAAACACTGTTCTTAATATACCTGTAAACTATACAACCTTTGCCGAAGCTCCTACTACACCTGTAGTAGGCCCTAATATACCTGCAATTAAGTAACACCTCTTAGCAGAGTTCTCCTTACCCCCCCCTAAGAGAGTAAATTACTTAATATTAGAAGCGACACTATGGTAGACCCTACAGCCATTAATATAGAAGCATATGCCCGCCAAAATCGGCAGTCTATAGTACTCTTGTGGTTGTAATCAAGAACTTTAATAATAGCGCCTCCTTCTCTCCCTCTAGGCGCAGGAATTTAAAATACTTAAAGCTCTTAAGAAAGCTTTACCTTAGAGGCAGGAGCCCGAGCTCCTGCCGTACTAAGGGGTAGGCCTTTAAGCGATCAAGAAAAGCTTATTTTTGCCCAAATCTGTATCTCTTTAGCTAATTAATATGGCGAAGGCCAGACAAAGTTCTTTACTACGGTAGCTGGCCAATTAAGTACTTAGATAGGTCGTAGTTACTCCTCCTAATCTGCCACCTCCAATATAAAGACTATGGAGGCTGCTTAACGCGCCTAGCTTTACGAGGTAGGATTAGGAACCGAAATATGAAGTAACGATTGGGCGATCGCGATGGATTAATGGATTTAAATCGTTAATGACTATAAGGAGAGAGTTGCTGCATATTAAGCCGCTACGAATGTCCTAAAGAAGAAGCATACTCTGTCTGTTGCCTAACGTGATCTACTCTGCTAAAGCTTTAGTAAGAAGCGAGTAGTAGATGTAGGCCTTATTAAGAGTCTTCCTGAGTTACAAGAGTGGCCGGCAGACTCCCTTTGTGCAGTTAGTGAGCCTGCGCCTATATGTAAGAAGCCGTAGCGCTAGAGGTGTGGTAGATTTGAAGATGCAGAGGCCATCGCGAGTATTAAAGCTAGTAAGGCATTCTCGGCCTATATAGCCACCCTTACTGGGCTAAGCAATAGCGATGGTAGTAGAGGCAGAGGAAGCTTAGAGCCTCTGTAAAAAAGGCTTAGAATAATAGAGGAACGTTAGGATTAACTGCTTGGTACGGTAGAGGAGCTGCTTAATTAAGTACGGAAGGCTACTGTCTCTCCTATGCGCCCGATTCTACCAGTGCAAGATCTGCCTCTGTAAAGTATTAAACGGAGTCCTTCTGCTGCCTCTTTTGCTACCGCAACTTTAGGGCTTTAAGAGTATTGGTATTAAACTCTATGAGTTAAATATAGGCCATATGCGACTGTAGCGTTAGTGATTTTTTAAGAAGTATCGTGGTGGAGGAGGCATTTTGTAATATTGTGACCCTTAGAGGGGGACTTGCTTTTTGATTCTTTCTGCTCCTTATAGTAAAAACTTTAATTTAGGTGGTAGTTCTATAGAAAAGATAGTTGCTTATATATTTAAATTGAATTGAGAGACAAGAGCTCCCTTTGCATACATTTTATATGTAATTATAGTCGCATGTGACCGTAGGGTTGATTTTTGCTTGTTGCAATATTCCAATTGAAGTCAAATATTAACTAAAAGCAATTTATAAATTTATGCCACCTTTTAAATACACGTATTAGGTGTATATTAAGCAGCTCTAAAAGCTAGAATATAAAAAGATAGATATAGTGGAAAAAGGTGTAAGATTTTAAAAAAATCTAACTCTTATTAAGCAACTCCAAATACTCCTTAATCGTTGGTGGAGCAATTTGATACCGACTGTTTACTACCGTACGTTTCCTTATACACGTATAGCAATTAGTAAGTAGAGTTGCAACCTTAAATATAGCAGCGATAGGCTGGAGGCCTTGCTTTAAGCCTGCTCTATAGGCGTTTAATAACCAGAGATTATGCGTGAGCCCAAATAGGTACTCTACCGACATTCGTATGCGAGAGAGTTACTTGTTTATATATTGCTTATCGCTAGCAATTAAGGAAGAGCCTGGGTAGGGCCCAAATATATAGGCAAGTGATTTATAGGCTCGATCTCCATATAAAAAGTAAGACTGTCGGCCTTTAAAGATCTATAAATATAAAGTTAGTTTTGATAAAATGCGCACCATTGCACGCATAGATATTTCATTAATTTTATATCAAAAATCAACTACTTACCCATATGCGCAATACCGCGCATTATATATAATCTTTTAATACAATTTTTGGCCAGAACTTACCTCATTAAGTCTTGTTTTAACGCCAGAGTTAGTAACTATATAGAAATCGTTAACCTTGCCCTTATACGGCCCTTGTAAGGCTACATATATACTATCTACAGCCACAATAGCTTGATACTTAAAGCTGTGTTAATGCTTATGGCCAGAGTAGAACGCTTGCTGATTTTGATTGGGTCTATAGAAGCCTTAAAATATCCCATCAAGAAAGCCCTAAATTACCTCCTCTCCCACAGTATAGGGTGCAAGCGCTTAAGTGTATTGTTGAATGCGATCGTAGGTAAGCATAGGGTGCCACTGTAGAAGCTTTTGAAAGCGCTCTGCAAGGAGGGTAACCACGTTATTAAATATAAGGGAGAGCTAGGTCGAAGATCGCCCAAAAAACAGCTCCATATTGGTAAGTCGCGTAGGAAAGGTAAGGCGGTAGAGCACGACGCAGAGGGCAGTAACAGGATGGGGGCGACATCGACGTTAAATTGGCAATAGGTAGAGTCCTAAAAGATCTGCCAGAAGCTTGATTTTGGCCTTAGAGAATCTATAGAAAGTATAAGAGAGCTGTAGGCAGGGTAGGAAGTAGCATAGTAAGGGAGCTTACCTAAATTTTGATCGCACGCGCTTATCGTCCATTTTGTTAAGATCGAAAGTAAAGGCCTTATATGTTATACCCGGTATGTAGGGACGCCGTTAAATAGCGCAAATACGACGTTTATATCGCCCCCGTTGGAGCGCATGATATTGGCCATAAAGAATAAGTGGCTGTGGGTGCATTGTAAGGTGATACATTAGTAGAGTCGAGACTTTGGATGATTGTTAATATTAACAATATTGCCGATTAAGTCATGTTTATAGTGTTTGTATGCTTACTAAGCCCACTTTTTGGCGTATATGGCTCGTCAATTTCTAGCGTCAATATTTGGCTAAAGGTCCCTACTTTTTAACCTCCTTAGGAACCACTACTGCCGTAACAAGCCTACGGACGCGCTAGTATTATATACTTTGCTCTACTACTATAGAGTTATTAGGGTTTAAGTATATATATTATAATATATTATAATATTTTTATACAATATTATACTCTTAGTATTTGATAAGCTATATTTAAAATTTTATAAAATTCTATTAAAAGGTTATTAAGTTATACATGGTATAAAAAGGAGGTTTTGAGCTAATTTTGGTAAGGAAAAACCGTGTATTAAGTGGGACCGTGCACGTAGTAAGGAGGTACTAGTGCTGGCACCGATAAAATCTTATCTAATACAAACTAATAAAATATTGGTATTGCCAAAATTGCCAAAATTTGGATAATATTGCAATATTACTTAGCATACTAAAATTTTATATTACACCTAAAGGTTATCTTCTATCTATATAATATTATATAATATATCTTCTAAAACTTAAATTACCTCCTATTTTTTATATTATTAGTAAAGGGGGGTTAGGCAGCTAAGGTTTTAGGCTTTTTTTAGGGGCGTTTAGCAGGTTTAGAGGCATAGACCGCCTAAAATCTCATTACTTAGGTAATAGAGCCCCTATAAGGACGCTAAAGTTTTAGGGGCTCTATCGCCTAGGCAACGAGATTTTAGGTAGGTCTATGCCCCTAGACCCACTAAAGGCCTACTAAAGAGGCCTAAAACCTCGGCGACTTGTATATAGAGTACGTGCGCTCGTAGCCAGATACCTCCTTTTCCTTAAGGATTTGTCTATTCTTATAATATACCCTATTATTCTATTAATTAAACTTCCTATCTATATCTTACCTTATAAAAAAGCTTTTTTATAAAGTAGTAAGGCTGCGTAAAGCTAGTTATTTTTATTTTTTACCCAATATTGGCAATATTATATTGCCGATATATTTCCAATAACCAATATTTTATCGGTTTGTATTGGTTCGTATTAGTGCTAGGTTTGGGAGGTACTCTAATTGCATATTAATTACGCGAAACGCGCTTAATAAAGTCTACTTAAATCCCAGCCTGTAAATATTTTCCCAATATATATAAAGCTCGTCTTACCTTTAACTCTTATTCTACACTATTAATTAGATAATTATACGTTCCGGCTAAACTAGCCTCTTATAATTTTAATCGCTTATAATCTTTTATGGAAGGAACGTATAGTTATTAATTAACAATAACGGGCTATACTTTCTTATCTCCTAAAATAACGCCCTTACCGCAAAAGGCTAATAGCGTCTCCCTAGAGTAATAGAAGTTCGCGTTATCTATAATAACTATTAATCTTAGTGCTAGATAAGGATTATAATAAGGTAGGAGAATGTACTTAATCTAGTAGTTATAGTCCTCCGAATTTGTTAAGCTAGTATATACTAATAATACTAGTACGCCGTTGAGGGTATAGGCAGGTAGTATATTAACTTGCAACTTACTATAATTATACGGTATATATAGAACTAGTATAACTCCTACTAGTAACTAAGACGTCTTTTATATACCCATTTTAGAGTTAGCTCTAGATTTGTCTATAAACACTAACTAATTAACGGTAAACTATAAGATCGTGGCCTAGAATAAGGTGTAATACTCCAGGCTTTGCTTTTAAGTGACTTGATAAGCCTTATATATAATTAACAACTTTCTTATACGTACGCGTGCCTATAGAAGCTTTCTTACTAGCTTCTAACTCTAGCTAGCAACTCTTAGTTCTGCACTAAGCGTCTACCTACTTATAACTACCTAAAACCAATTATAGATAAACTACGTTATCTTGTTAAGATATAAGTTTGGGGCCTTAATTTGCTATATATTAAGGGTTTACTATTAAAGTCTTATAAGCCTTAGGGCTTATTAAATTTCTTTAAATTTAGGCATTAAGTTTTTATATAGTTTATATTAATAAAGCCTAGACTAGTAACTCCGCTATCTATTAAATTTTATACTTCCTTTTATTTTTTAAGTATTTAAATTTTACTAAGTATATTAAGGGAGTTATGTTATATATTAGCGCTAGAAGAGCCTAGATACTTATACTCTTCCACTTTTTATCCTAAGGTACGACTTAGCCCTAAGATAATTTATTTTCTAAGTTAACTAAAGGTAAGATACTTAATAGCAACTAAGTATAATTTATAGAGCAAGTATAATTTAAGAACTGGGAGGAACTATAAAAGACCTTTTTAAAAGGGTGGGTTCTATAATTTCTTTAAATATATCCCTTTTTACCACATCTAAAGCATTTTCTATTTGTAGCTTAAGTTCTTTATTTATTAGTTCCTAAGGGTATATAGGATTAAGCGGCATTAAGGTCTATAGGGTTATATATAGGGTTTTTAGGTTTTAGAGATGGATCGCGCTTTAGGGTATACTGGTTTTATAGAGTTCTAAATATAAGGTATAGTTAACTTTAGAAAATAAGTTTGTTTATTATATTAAAGGTCCTTATTAATTTATTAATATATTATAGTAAATTTAGATAGGTCTTTTAGTAGTTCTCTACCTACTAACTAGGCTCTAATCTTATTTAAAATAGCTTATTAAATGGTAGTAACTCTGCGGCTTTATTCTAATCTAGTTCACTAATAAGGCTTAAAAATTCTAAAAAGAAGCTAGTAAAGTCTCGGTTCCGTTATTATAGGGTTTTAAGTTTAGTAACAGCTATATATTTATAGCTAGCGTTATTATATATTTATTCTAATAGGGAGATAAAGGTTTTAAAATGAATAAAGGTGCTATTATAGAAGAATGGATTTATAGTTTATATAATATCTTTGCTTAAATAAGACATTTTATTGCTAACCTTGCTAGCTTTAGTAGGGTATTAGTTATAGTTTATTAAAAGTTTAAGATAGAGCTTGGTTATAAAGGGATATAGATTATTTTTATTTTTATTAAATATTAGAGGGTTAGGAAGCTTTTTAGATTTTATAATATATACTGAGTTTATAATATATATATAAGTTAAGCTACTATTACTGGTTTAGTATTTATATTTAATAGGTTAGGTTTAAATATAGTTATTTTAATCTTATTTATAGGTATTGTTATTAGGGTCTTTAATAAAAGTGCCTTAATATTGCGGAGTTCTTTATAGAGTGCTTCTATTAATTGCTAATATTAGGCTTCTAGTGCAGCCCGCTACTAAGCTAAGGCATTTATAAAGGATTATTATATTATAGTTAACTATTCCCTAATTAGAGATATAATACTTATAGTTATTAAAAGAGATTTAGGTTTGTTTGCTATTTTTAATAGTAGTTGTTTTAATATAATATAGTATAAGGGCGTAAAGAGGCTTTAGGAAAGATTTAGAACAATAATATAAATTCTATCTAAATCTAAGGGTATATAGCTTCTAAAGAGAATAAGACGTTATATAAAAAAGAGAAAGAAATAATAAGAGAATTATATAATTAAACAGTTAGGGGTCTTGGTAGTTAATATATATATATATATATATATACATACGCGGTTTTTAATGGACTTTAGTGTTATAGTGCTAGTAGAAAATGGTAGATTGTGGCAGACAATTGTAAATAGTTATAGATAATTGTAGATAATTATAAATAGTTTTAGATAGTTTTAGATAGTTATCTATTAAGTGTTTTACTAAGATATTCCTATTATAACTAGGCTAGTCCTATTATAGATAAGGGAGCTAGAGAATATTAAAAAAAGAATTTAATTAGAGGTAATAAAGGCTTATATATAATAATAAGCATACTAAATATAAAATACATTCTAAATATAAAATATATTCTAAATATAAAATACATTCTAAATATAAAATACATTCTAAATATAAAATATATTCTAAATATAAAATATATTCTAAATATAAAATACATTCTAAATATAAAATACATTCTAAATATAAAATACATTTTAAATATAAAATACATTCTAAATATAAAATACATTCTAAATATAAAATACATTCTAAATATAAAATACATTCTAAATATAAAATACATTCTAAATATAAAATACATTCTAAATATAAAATATATTCTAAATATAAAATATATTCTAAATATAAAATACATTCTAAATATAAAATACATTCTAAATATAAAATACATTCTAAATATAAAATACATTCTAAATATAAAATACATTCTAAATACGTTTTAAATATATTCCTATTAAGTTCCTATTAAAATATACTTATATTTAGGCCTTTTTTTATAATTGTTTTAATATATAACGTTTAATACTATATATAATACTATATACATAGTCTCTAAACTATAGCATTATAGTTCTAACGTAGGTGATAGGGTTATGACGGTTGGTATAGTTACGACAGTTCCTAACAAATTTCGTCTATACGCATGTTTGTTATTCCAAACCGTTATAACTATGCCGACCGTTATAACCCTATTACCTACGTTATATATATATATCCTTTTTAAGCAGCTAAATATATATTAGTAATTATATTTTAATAATTTATAAGTTTTTTAATTAGGGGTTTATAGCTACTTAATAAAATACTAAGGTACTAATAATTATTAAATAGTAAAAAATTGTAACGGGCGCTCCTAAAAGGTATATATTAGATAAGATAGATAAAGGTTTCACTAATATCCTACTAATGTCCTAGAGAAGACATAGTTAGATAAATAAGGGGTAAAGGGTTTTACTAGTGTCTTAGAAGGATTATAAAGGGAACTAGTTCTCCTCTAGAGAAGAACTAGCAATTAGTCTCTAAATAAAAGAGGTTAGAAAGTATTTATCCTTTAATATATAAAGCTTGTTTTACCTTTAACTTACTTTTTACTTATCTATAACTCTTATTTTATACTATTAATTAGATAATTATACATTCTGGTTAAACTAGCCTCTTATAATTCTAATCGCTTATAATCCTTTATAGAAGGAACGTATAGCTATTAATTAATAATGACGGGCTATACCTCCTTACCCCTTAAAATAATGCCCTTACTATAAGAGGTTAACAGAGTCTCCTCAAAGGAGCGCATCCCCTTTACTTATAAAGGAGTAAACTAAGAAGCTATCGCTGGTCCGTCTAACTTTCTAAGACCCTTAGAAATAATTACCGCTAGAAAGTTATTAGAGTAGTTATGATATAAGACCCTATAAAAAACAAAGAAGTTAGGGATATAATTAAGATAAGTATATTAAGACTACTAAGAATAATTGTAAGGATAATTAGGAGATATATAAATACCCTAGATATAAAGCGGACTTAAAGGGGCAACGCTATACTATGCTGTAATAATAGATAAACATAAATTCCGTATAAAGGAACCTAATAAGTATAATGGTAATAGTCTCTAGAACTATAATTATTTTATCTATTAATACAAAACCAAGTTTTGGCTAGATCCGAAATGTTACTCTAATAAGTATAATTAGACACTAATTACTTCTACCTTCCTATATAGCACTATTAAGAGTTTGTAGACACGCTATAACAAGAAACTTACTATATCCCTTAAATTTAGCAAACTTAAGTCCTAGTAGTTAATTAGGTCCAAAACTCTATTAATTAAGGGATGGATTATAACTAGTAATACTATAATGCCAAACAGTAAAAAGGCTAGAGTATAGTCCAGTTTATAAACTACTTAAAAGATCTAGAAGACAATATACCCTATTTAGACCTATAGGATAATACTATATAACTTTACTAGCTACTTGCCAAGTTATAACCTAAGATTTAATAGGCTATATAGGAGAAGGGTAAAATTCCTACCTCTTAAGGAAAGCTTATCTTTAAAGCTACTTAGATTAATAATACTAGAAGAGACTATTTAGGTAAGTAAAAGGAATAAAATAGCAATAATAAAGAGCGTAGGACTAGACCTAGCTTTAATAATAGGGGTAGATTTTAACCTAACTACTCTGTAAAAGGATAATGTAAGCAGGCTTCGCAGCCCTAGAGCAACGCTGGTTAGCCCTAAAATAATAATAGGTAAAAACCTAATCCAAATAAGTAGAACTAAGAGATATGCGTTTATTATAACTACGGTAAAAAGGGCTATATAAAGTTCTTCTGCCAGCAGAAAAAGTAAGAGGATGCTTAATTGGGAAAAGAGAGAGCCTAGTAGATCTTTACTCCCTTATACTAGGCCAGTAAGAAAAGGAGGGAGTAAGCTACCATATAGTTATTCCCGCCTCTATTTAAGTTAATAATAAATGGGTAATATAAGACTACATTATAGACAGCGGCATAACTATAGGGTTTATTTCTTAATTACTAGTAAAGGAATTGGATTTAGATCTTAGTAACTTATAGGTATATACTATTTAAAGTATTAGAGGCCACTAGATTCCATACTATAGGGAATAAACTTTTTCCATGGCTAGCTAGGACTGCAATAGTCTATAGGATACGTAGGAGATGCGCTTCTGCGCTATAGAAATTAAGGGGTATAACCTTATTTTAGGATACCCATAGCTTTAATAAGTTAATTTAGATATTAATTGGCCTTTAGCCTTATATTAACACTAGAAGTCTTAACTACACATTATAGTTAAAAATTAAAAGACTTTCTTAAACCATATATAAGAAGAAGGGTAGGCATATACTATATATACCACTTTTAACACCAAGGATAGGGATATAGGGTATTTATTTTTAGATATCTGGCTATACGCAGTTAAGGAACTAGAGATTCTATAGAAATATATAGACTTAGAGGATATTTCTAATAAAGAGGCTGCACAAACCTTACCTAATTTATATTGGTTAAGTATAAGATAGATATAGAGGATAGGTAACCTTTTTTTAGACTACTATATAACCTATTAGAAAATAAGCTGGCGGTATTATGTTAATATATAGTGGATAATCTTTAAAAAGGATATATTTAGCTTTCTATAAACCTAGTAGGGGTACTAATTATATTTATACCTAAAAAGGATAGGACCCTATATTTTTATATTAATTATTAGGCGCTTAACAGAATTACTATAAAGAATTACTACCTACTACCCTTAATAGGGGAGCTTATTAACACACTGTTAGGTATAAAGATATTTATAAAATTAAATCTAAAAGATATTTATAAAATTAAATCTAAAAGATATATATTATTAAATCTAGATTAAAGCTAGCAATAAATAGAAAACGGCGTTTTAAATACAGTATAGCCATTTTAAGTACCTAGTAATGCCATTTAGGCTTACTAACACACTGGTAATATTTTAGGCCTATATTAATAATAATAATTTATTGCTTAACGTCCGATTCGGATCCCTATTAGGCCCATATGGACTACTCCTTATTTATATATGGGGAGAAAACTTAACTTAAGAAAGACTTAACTTGAGAAAACCCTGTGATCCATCTCTCCGCCTTTTAGGACTTGCCTACTTAGCGCCTATAAGTCACTAGTGGTGCTCTACTACCTTACTTTTTAACCTCCTTAGGAACCACTGCTGCCGTAACAAGCCTATAGACGCGCTAGTATCGCAAACTTTACTCTGCTACTGTAGAGTTATTAGGGGACGCCTACTACTTGCCCCTTTGCCTTCTATTACTATTTCCTTTGCAACCCGGAACTGGTTTAGTATATTTTAGCTAATAAGCTACTAGGTAACTACTTTAAGACCTTTTTATATTAAAAGCAGTATATTATAGTTTTCTGTGCTAGCTATTAAGAGTATTGCTTTTTAGCTGGTGCATAAGGGGCATAACAATATTATATGTTTTGGTGTCTGTCTTAGCTAGCTATATTTATATCTTGGGCTACCTACTAGAACACCTACCTAGTAGAGCTAATCTTTTAGTCCTATTATTCCTATTCTTAAGAGTGTTGCCATTATGTTTTCTACCTTTATTAGGCCTTTTTGGAGCCCTTAGGTATTTACCCCCTATAGTATTAACTATGCTACGGCTTGGGTTTCTCTTGCCTAGGTTAGCCTCTATACCTTTAACTCCTATATACCTCTCCAGTGTTAGTCCAACTAGTATTATATTACGGTAGATGGTTTCCTAGTACTCTTTTATACTTTACTTTAGCTCCTTTCTCTTTCTTGCTATTATCTTTGCTAGCCTTTTATACATTTCCCTTCCTCCTCTATATAGGCCTGGGCCCTAACGCGGCATTATTCTTCTTTTGCTTTCTCTACCTGTTTCTCTAATATCTCTTCCCTACTTTAGGGTATTTGGTTTGCTCTTCTATGGGGCACCCTAGGGTCCCTCTATAGTTTATTTAGGCGTGTCTTAATATACTTTATAACATTAGAGTTGCGCTCCTTTTATACCCTTTATATTACCGTAGCTTTAATATATAATTATAGGGGGGGGATATTAGCTTCCTTCTTAAGTAGTGCTGTGGCTGTTTGCTTATACCCGCCTGTTATGCTTTAGAGGTAGGCTGTTTAGACCTTTTAGAGTGGTTTAAAGAGTAATTTAGGGGGGCCTTTTTTGGTTTCTCCTATTGCCCAAATACTAGATCTGTATGTTATAGTTGGCCGGACAACTGCTATATATAGTAGGCGTGACCTCTAGAAGCATAGACCCTATATAGAATTAGTAATCCTAGATATTGTAATGTACTAAGCTTGGCCTTTACGGGCCGCTTATAACGTATATGCGCTCTACTAGAGCTTACTGTCTACCTATACTCCTAATACCCTTAGGCCTTAAACTAGTTGACCCCCAAAGCCTTAGATATAAATTATATGCTAGAAATCTGCAGATTGGTTGCATTTTCTTATAAAATAGATTAGGTGGTATTTCTCTAGTAAGAATTAGACTCTATATTATCTTGCCCATTCTATATAGGTATTATAGGCTTTCTTTAGTATTCTACAATTCTCTGTGGCTATTAGCCTGTATATAATTAGGTTTGTATTGTTAACAAAGCCTATCCCCTAGGTCGCCCCTTTCTTAAAGGAGTTAAGTAGGTTGCTTATAAAGAAAAGAAAGAGTATAGGCAAGAGGGGTGATTTTCGTGGTATTCCTGTTATAACCGTAATAGGGGGGCTCTAGTACCTACTAAAAACTAGTAATATTTCTTTCTAGCCTATAAATCCTTAAATAAATTGTATAATCTATTCTAGAAAGCCCTTTGCCCTAAGGATATATAGGAGGCGCTTATGGGGTATATTATTGTAGGCACTACTAATATCTAGGCTAAGCATAGATACTATAAAGTCCCTTTATATTACCCATGCAGATTTAATAATGGTAGCAAGTAGCGTAAGTGCTAATAGTGTTAAGCGGTTCTTTCTTGTCCCTATTTAGCTTTATGGTAGTAGGGCGTGTTCCTTAGCCGTGTCTACTATATGGTCCACTATTACCCTTTCTAAGATCTTGCTAAGGGTGTTTTCTAAGGCAATAGGGTGGTAGCTTCCTGGGATTAAGTAATCTGCTTTACCTTTTTTTTATAAAATAAACGTTGTTATAGATCTTCTAAGTTATGGGTAGTAGCCTATAGTAAAGTATACTCTGGCTATATCTATAAGCTAAGGTGCTATAAGTAGTCCATAGGTCTTTAAGGCCTTATTTAGAATCCTATCTAGTCCTAATACTGTATTATTTAAAAGGCGGCTAATAGTTCTAGCCATTTCCTCTGTTATTATATCGCTGTTAACCTATAGGCGAGTCACTAGTACTTTACCTATAATATTACTAAGGTCTACTAAAGCTAGTTAGGGGAAGAACCTTTCTATAAGGATCTATGCCTTCTTATTATTGTTATTGGTGGCCTATAATTCCCCTACTCTTTATAGGGGCGGTAGGTATAGGTCTTCTACTAGGCGCCCTACCTTTTTCTTTGCCTATTTTGCTATAGCCTAAAGGCCCTTATTGTGGGGGAGGCTTGGGTTAGTAATATACTTATTTATAAACCGTCTCCAGTTGTTCCTTACTTCTTTTTTCAGGGTATTCTTTAACTGGTTTCTTGTGTCTTTATAGCGTCTCTTGTCTTTAGGGTTGTGGCTGCTTGTATATTTCCTTCTTGCTTATCGTTGGCTGGCAACAAGAACCGCATATTGTGCGGACCATGCGTGTCACGTGTAGGGGCCCAGTTGTGAGACCGGGCAATGATCTTCCAGCCTATTTTTAATTGCTGCCTGGATTCTTTCTAGTCTTTGGTCAATTTCCTTAGAGGTGGCTACTAAGCTTTAAGGCCTATATTAATAAGGCATTGTTAGGCCTATTAGATATAATATATACAGTCTACCTTAATAACATTATAGTCTACTTTAATAACTATAAAGCATATATATACCACGTATAAATAGTACTAAAAAAACTGCGGGAATATAAGCTCTATATAAACCTAAAAAAAAAATTATACTACGAGCATTAATTTTCTAGGTTTTATTATTAGTGTTAATAGAGTATTAATAGAGAAAAGCTAGGTGGACGCTATTAGGGAATAGCCCTACCCTATAATATTTAGAGAAGTATAGGTTTTCTTAGGCACAGCAAACTTCTACTAAACGTTTATTGTTTACTATATGTAAGTAGTATTCTCAATTACTAATCTACTAAAGGGATTTAAGAATAGCAAGAAGCTAGGACCCTTTATATTTAGGGAAGCTACTAAGTATGCTATAAACTAGTTAAAAGATTTATTTATATTGGCGCTAATCCTAATATACTTCTAATAGGAGCTATATATATACCTTAAAACGGATACATCTAGCTTAGCCCTAAGGGCAATTTTATCTTAATTAAAGGACGGAGAATAGCATCCTATAGCGCTTTAGTTAAGGAAAATAACTCCTATAGAATAGTGTTATATAACGCATAACTAGGAGCTACTTGCAATAGTTGCAGCAATAAAGCACTAGCGATATTATTGTATAAAAAGCAATTATCCTATTAAAGTCCTTGTAGACCATAATAACTTTTAATACTTTATAACTATAAAGGTATTAAGCGGTTAATAAGCTAAATAGGCAGAGGTATTATTATAGTACAACTTTAAAATTATATACCTCCTAGGAAAGACAAATCCCGCTAATAGGTTGCTAAGATATCTAAATTATAAAACTAGAAAAATCTAGGACAGCATAGGGGAAATAATTTCTATATTATAAAATTTGCTTAAAAAGAAAGAAGAATATTTCCCTAAAACTATAGAATTTTATAATAGGGTAGAGGTCCTAGCGATATAGCTATAAAGCACTATAATAATAGAGCTATAGGATATAGTTATAGACTAGGTTATAGACTAAGCAGACGTTATAAAGTTAGCGTACCCTAAAATTAGTAAAAATTCTATAGGATGTGCTAGAGGTATTACAGCACCTTTAACTTAACAGCGTATTAGCTATAAGTTTCTAGATCTAGAAGGAATAGGTAAGATGCCTATCCGTAGTATGGCATACTATATAATAGTAGGAGAATCTACTGGCACTAATAGTTTAAAACGTCTTATACTATACCTAGGGTCTATAATAGTGGTGGGTAAAATAGAAATAAGTAATTTATATAAACCCTTTCTAAATCTTCTTTAAGTATAATAAAGGAACGCCTTTGTTACTAGGGAGAGGTAAAAAGATATAGTGGAGACCGACTTAACTAGAGTTATTAAGAAGCTATAGCAGCAAGACTAAAAGGGTCTATTGCGCTTTAAGGGTGCTGTATATATCTTAAAGGACCAAGCGGTTTAAAACAAAATTCTTAAGGTTTTTTATAATAACCCTTTTAGGGAATACTATAGTACTAATAGAACCCTTAAGGCCGTTTAAAGGAAATACTTTTAGGATAAAATATCTAAAGAAGTTAAGGACTATATATTAAGATATAATACGTGTTAAAGGGTATAGATATCTAGGCATTGCCTATATAGTAAGTTATTAGTACTTTCTATTCTATAGGGACCTATATTAGAACTAATAATGGATTTTATAATAGGCTTACCCCCTACTAAAATAAGAACTAAAGAGGTTGCTAATACTATTTTAGTAATTGTTAACAAATATATAAAGTTTTTAGGGTACTTTGCTATTATAATAATAATTATAGCAGCAGAACTAGCAAACCTATTTTTAAAGTAGTAGCTCTTATTTAGCACACTAAGGGGAATTATATCTAATAGAGATACCGTATTTAACAGCGCATTTTAGTCTTTATTTTATCTCTTATTAAAAATATAGTAAAAAATAAGTACAGCCTTTTATCTATAAATAGACGGGCTAACAGGGCATTTAAACGCGTTATTAGAACACTACCTTCGCTACTGTATTAATTATTAATAGAATAATTGGCCATTGTGGTTAGCTTTAGCGCAATATATATATAATATAAGCATCTATAGTAGTGTAAAAATGACCCCTTATAAAGCACTGTTTGGGGTAACAGTAAATAACCCCTAGAATATTAAGGATATTGTTCTTAAAAGAGAGGCACTAGCGGCGTCTAAGAGAATTAAGTAAATAAGAATTCGCAGAGAAGAACTTAAAAAGCACTTACTAGACACCCAAGCTATATAAAAAAGGTACTATAATAAAAAATATATACCTAAAGAATTTAAAGTAGGAAACGAAGTCTTACTATCTATAAAAAATATCCGGACAAAATATATTAAGAAGAAGCTGGACTACCGGTAGCTTAAACCCTTTAAATAGTTAGGAAAACTAAAGGAAATTAAGCCTATAAATTAAAATTGCCAAAATTATATCTAATATATCCCATGTTTTATATATCCTTATTAGAGTTATATTAGAGAAGAGATAGTATAGAACTGCCCCTACCTAGTAAAATTAATAGGGAACTAGAATGGAATATAGAAGATATTTTAGACTAAAGATAGTATTAGAAAAAATGTAAATTTTTAGTTTATTAGGAAGGATATTCCTAGGCGTATAACAGTTAGGAACCTAAGAAGCACCTTTAGCTAGGATATAATACAGCAATTAAAACTTTCCTAAAGACCATAAATTAGGATTTAGTAATAGTTCTAAATATACTATAGATAAGATAATAGGGAAGATCCTATAAATTAAAACCATAAAGTTAAGTATAGGCATTAAAAATAAGAACGTTTTACTATTATAATAGGGATCCTAGAATCCTATAAAAAAAACCATAGAGATCTATATAAAAACTACTAAGGATGCTATCTAAAGAAGACGCTGTTTAAAAATAAGTAGTAGTACTAGAAGAAGAGTTTCTAGGGATTTTAAAGGGTTCCCTAGGGATAAAGGGAGAGTATTTGGTCTGGCACTAGAGATATATAGTAGAGTTAATAGTATAAAAAGAACTAAAAAATATAAAATAAAGATTTAAATTTTTTAAGGAATTATAAAGTGCCTATAAAAGTGCTACCTGTTTATCGCATATAGGGATTATAGTAGTATACTACTTTTATATAAACTGTTACTAAAACTAAGAATAGAGGTATCCCTAAAATATAAAGTTAATTCCTAGTACTAGGGCATCCTAAAGGTACCAGAGAGGCACTATATAAAGCTATTCTATAAGAAGAAAGAAAGAATAAAATAATAACTTAAATACTAGAAGTAGCAATAAGAGCCTCCTTCTCTATCTTAATGTTATTATTGGTAGTATTATTAGCACTCCTATTCCCAGAAGTATTAGTATTCTTACTAATATTTTTTTTAGAGTAGTAGGAACTAGATAGACTACTATGGCCAAAGGACTAGCGGGGAGAATGTTTATCTTTATTACTATTCTTAGTGTTATCTCTAGGTTCCAAATTGGCATCTAGGTAGAAATTAGAAAGTTAGCGGCTAAAGAGTTAGTATAGTTCCTAAATATATTACTAAAGAGACTTACCTAGCTAGAAAGGCCCATGTAAGAGCATAAATGTTATTATTTATAAGAGTAAGCTGCTTATATATACGCTCCTAGATATTATATATCCAAAATTACTGCGTTTCTATAGCAGTAGAAACCCTTATTAAATTAAAGAGGCTATAAGTAATAGAAGACACCTTCTATCCCTATCTTTTACTATTTTAATATAGATAGAAATCCCTAATAGCGCGTTAAAGCTAGTAAGCCTTATATGCGTAAATAGCGGGGATCTAATATAGTTAGTAAAGTCTAGAATAGAATGGAATAGGAAATACTAGAATATAGGTCTTCTTCTAGCTGCGATAGTAGGAATACTTAAATCTATTCTTGGTAGAGCGTAGTATCTTATAGGTATAGAACAGGTCTAGCATAAGCGCGTAAACGCAATAACGGTAGTATTTTAGAAAAACTACTATAGAAGTAATAAAAGTAGTTTATAGTGCTAATAAAGCAGGGATAATGCCGCTGCCAGTTTAGGGACGTGTAGTATAATTATAAGCTATTGCAAAAGAATACTATAGGAAGTTAGTATTATTAAAGAGATAAAATAGGGATTCTATTACCTATAGATGTGTTATAAAAAGAGAATAGAGTAGTAGTAGAAAGAATAGCTAGAGATGCGGAAGCTAAAAGCTAAGATATAATAAAAAACAGTCTACTAAAAGGCGAGATAAATAGTATTATTAATGGAAAGACGTGTAAGAGATAATAGCTTATAAACTAAAAGAAATTAATATTAAGATATTATTATTAGGACCTATTTTAGGTAAATAGGGATAGTAGCTAGTTAATACGTTATATAGGACAACCTCTAGATTAGCTTATAACAAATTCTTATAATAAGGAAGGTAAATCTTATCTAATTTTTATTATTATTATTAAAGTTCTATTATAAAGGCACTGTAAAGAGCTATAGTAGAAGAAGAGTGGAGGAATAGAAGATAAAGTAAGGTTTTATACTAGTAAAGAACTAATAATAAGTCATATTATAGAGTGTGAGGGCGCGAAGAGGCTTTGGGGAAGATTTAAAGGAATAAATATAAATTCTATCTAATCTAAGGGTATATAGCTCTTGTAGAGTACAAGACATTATATAAGGAAGAGAAAGGAATATAGGAAACGTGTAACTAAATATTTAGGGTCTTGGCAGCAGATGCATGGGTATAAGCTTACGCGGATTTTAACAGGTTTCGACCAAATTCCATTATATTAGTGGAATTTGGTGGAATTTAATTAAGTTGGCAGAATTTGGCGGAATTTGGTTAACTTTAGTAGAATTTAATTAAAGTGTTGGAATTTATCTGTTAAGTATTTCACTAAGATATTCCTACTATAACTGGGCTAGTCCTATTATAGTACCCCCCCCCCCTTTTAGCCAAAGGTCCAAAACAATTTAAATTGGTTAAGAATTTATAACTTATTGCGTTATAAGTATTATAATATATTTTAAGTTCTTTTTAATTTTAAGTTTCCTGCTATTATGTTTTGTGTCTTTATATTAGGTGGTAGTTATTTGCCTTTATATTATGTTTATCTAGCTAGAGCAGGCCGCAAAGGATGGTCTTTATAGAATTCTTTTACTAGGGAAGGCGCGTCAGCCTTAATCTGTTTATAGGTTTCCTAGGTTTATATTTTATATCCTTCCCACTTAATAAGAAGTTTAAATTATTTAGATTATATTTTCTATTGTATATTATTAATTAAGTTAATAAAGTAAGAACTATTACTATTGTTAATAATTATAGGAGGTAGTGGTAGCACTTCGCAAGTTATAGAATTATCTTTTAAAGGTTATAATAAGCTTATATAAAATGTTGGGTATATTTTTATCTTAGTTAGTAGTTTAAGCTTATAGGTATATAGGCTTAGTTTCTTTTTAATTTAGTATAGGCCTATAAACTTCTAATTAAGTTTCTTTAAGGGCCGTTAAGTCTTTAGGTTTTATATATTAATAATAATAATAATTTATTGCTTAACGTCCGATTCGGATCCCTATTAGGCCTACGCGGACTACTCCTTATTTATATATAAGGAGAAAACTTAACTTAAGAAAGACTTAACTTAAGAAAACCCCATAATCTATCTCCCTGCCTTTTAGGACTTGCCTACTTAGCGCCTATAAGTTACTAGTGGTGCTCTACTACCTTACTTTTTAACCTCCTTAGGAACCACTGCTGCCGTAACAAGCCTACAGACGCGCTAGTATTGTAAACTTTACTCTGCTACTATAGAGTTATTAGGGGACGCCTACTACTCGCCCCTTTGCCTTCTATTACTATTTCCTTTATAACCCGGAACTAGTCTAGTACATTTTAGCTAATAAGCCACTAGGTGACCGCTTTAAGACCTTTTTATATTAAGAGTAGTGTATTATAGTTCTCTATGCTAGCTACTAAGAGTATTGCTTCTCGGCTGGTATATAAGGGGCATAATAGTATTATATGTTTTAGTATCTGTCTTGGCCAGCCATATTCTATCTTAGGCTACCTACTAGGACGCCCACCTAGTAGAGCCAATCTTTTAGTCCTATTATTCCTATTTTTAAAAGTGTTGCTATTATATTTTCTACCTTTGTTAGGCCTTTTTAGAGCCCTTAGGTATTTACCCCCTATAGCATTAACCATGCTATAGCTTAGGTTTCTCTTACCTAGGTTAGCCTCTGTACCTTTAACTCCTATATACCTCTCTAGTGTTAGTCTAACTAGTATTATATTACGGTAGATGGTTTCCTAGTACTCTTTTATGCTTTACTTTAGCTCCTTTTTTTCCCTTGCTGTTGTCTTTGCTGGCCTCTTATATGTCTCTCTTCCTCCTCTATATGGGCCTAGGCCCTAACGTAGCACTATTTTTCTTCTGCTTTCTTTACCTGTTTCTCTAATATCTCTTCCCTACTTTAGGGTATTTGGTTTGCTCTTCTATAGAGCACCCTAGGGTCCCTCTATAGTTTATTTAGGCATGTCTTGATATACTTTATAACATTAGAGTTGCGCTCCTTTTACACCTATTATATTACCGTAGCTTTAATATATAATTATAGGGGGGGGATATTAGCTTCCTTCTTAAGTAGTGCTGTGGCCGTTCGCTTATACCCGCCTATTATACTCTAGAGGTAGGCTATTTAGACCTTTTAGAGTAGTTTAAGGAGTAATTTAGGGGGGCCTTTCTTGGTTTCTCCTATTGCCCAAATACTAGATCCGTATGTTATAGTTGGCCGGATAACTACTGTGTATAGTAGGCGTGACCTCTAGAAGTATAGATCCCATATAGAATTAGCAATCCTAGATATTGCAATATACTAAGCTTAGCCCTTATAGGCCGCTTATAACGCATATACGCTCTACTAGAGCTTACTGTCTACCTATACTCCTAATACCCTTAGGCCTTAAACTGGTTAACCCCTAAAGCCTTAGATATAAATTATATACTAGAGATCTGCAGATTAGTTGCGTTTTCTTATAAAATAGATTAGCTGGTATTTCTCTGGTAAGAATTAGACTCTATATTGTCTTGCCTATTCTATATAGGTATTATAGGCTTTCTTTAGTGTTCTATAATTCTCTATAGCTATTGGCCCGTATATAATTAGGTTTATATCGTTAATGAAGCCTATCCCCTAGGTCGCCCCTTCCTTAAAGGAGTTAAGTAGGTTGCTTATAAAGAAAAGAAAAAGTATAGGCAAGAGGGGTAATCCTTATGGTATTCCTGTTATAACTATAATAGGGGGGCTCTGGTACCCGCTAAAGACTAGTAATATTTCTTTCTGGCCTGTAAATCCTTAAATAAATTATATAATCTATTCTAGAAAGCCCTTTGCCCTAAGGATATATAGGAGGCGCTTATGGGGTATATTATTATAGGCACTACTAATATCTAGGCTAAGCATAGATACTATAAAGTCCCTTTGCATTACCTATATAGATTTAATGGTGGCAGTAAGTAGCGTAAGTACTAATAGTATTAAGCGGTTCTTTCTTGCCCCTATTTGGCTTTGTGGTAGTAGGGCGTATTCCTTAGCCGTATCTGCTATATAGTCCACTATTACCCTTTCTAAGATCTTACTAAGGGTGTTTTTTAAGATAATAGGGCGGTAGCTTTCTAGGATTAAGTAATCTGCTTTACCTTCTTTTTATAAAATAAACGTTATTATAGATCTTCCAAGTTGTGGGTAGTAGCCTATAGTAAAGTATACTCTGGCTATATCTGTAAGCTAAGGTACTATAAGTGGTCCATAGGTCTTTAAGGCCTTATTTAGAATCCTATCTGGTCCTAGTACTATATTATTTAAAAGGCGGCTAATAGTTCTGGCTATTTCCTCTATTATTATATCGCTGTTGACCTATAGGCAAGTCACTAGTGCTTTACCTATAATATTACTAAGGTCTACTAGAGCTAGTTAGGGGAAGAACCTTTCTATAAGGATCTATGCCTTCTTATTATTGTTATTGGTGGCCTATAATTCCCCTGCTCTTTATAGAGGCGGTAGGTATAGGTCTTTTACTAGGCGCCCTGCCTTTTTCTTTACCTATTTTGCTATAGCCTAAAGGCCCTTATTATAGGGGAGGCTTGGGTTAGTAGTATACTTATTTATAAACCATCTCCAGTTATTCCTTGCTTCTTCTTTTAGGGTATTCTTTAACTGGTTTCTTATGTCTTTATAGCGTCTCTTATCTTTAGGGTTATAGCTACTTATATATTTCCTTTTTGCTCGTTATTGGCTGGTAATAAGAACTGTATATTATGCGGACTATACATGTCGCGTATAGGGGCCCGGTTATGAGACTGGGTAATGCCCTTCTAGCCTATTTTTAATTGCTGCCTGGATTCTTTCTAGTCTTTAGTTAATTCCCTTAGGGGTGGCTACTAAGCCTCGCTTGTTTGGTATTGGGTGGATTTCTTCTAGGTCTTAAGGTTGTTGTTTAACTAAACTAAGGAAGCTATCTGCCTTAAGCTTCCTTATTGCGTATCTTTTAATGTTTGGTTGCGCCTTAATATCTAGATCTAGCTATATCTAGATGGGGATATGGTCTAAAGTAAGTGCCTATTCTTCTTTAGGGTTATACCTTTTAAGTCTCTGGTACAGGCCTTCGTCCATAAATATAAGGTTAATTGTGCTTTTGGCGGTTCCCTGTTGCCATGTAATTGCTCCTGGGGGGGTGGCTAGCTTAAGGCCCCAGATATCTATAGCTTTTAGTAGGCACTCCGCCTGTCGTTTAGCAGCAACATGGATACCCCCCCATCGCGGGTGGTGGAGGTTTATGTCTCCTAATAGGATAGACTTTGTGCCTTTGGTTTCTAGTAAGCTTATTGCCGATTAGGTTTTATATATTTAGGTAGGCCATATTACCTTCCTTAAAGTCCTATATAGGAGCTCGTCCTTTATTTATATGCCATTTCTATAACGTTTAAGTGTATATTAATTTACTTTATAATAGTTCCGTTAACTGCTTTATTTAATTAGTAAAGTTATATACATTAATTAACTGGATCCGTTTAATTATGGGTTCTATTATATTAATTTTAGGGTATAGTTTAAATCTAAGTTAAGGGTTTTATCCGTCAGTTGCGTAGAATAGCGTCACGCCTGTTAATATATTTATTATATTATTTATAGTAAACTTAGCTAAAGGTAGCTATTTTTTCTAGTTGTCTTATAGGTAGAAGCAGTATATTTATAAGTATTATTCCATAATTACATTTATAATTTTAGTTTAACTATCCATCTCTAGATAAAATACAGTTAAGAGTTATATTTAAATGCTTAATTGTTTATATAGAGCTTACTAGAAGTCTAAAATAAACTGGCTTCTATAGTTGGATATTATTATATTAGGAAGTCTATATAGCTTAAAGACATGCTTAATAAAACATTTGGCTACTAATATTATATTAATTAAGTCTATAGGAATTATATATTATATTTTTATAAGATAGTTAACTACTACTATAATATTTATAAACCTATTACTACTAGGCAAGTTAACTATAAAGTTAATTAAAATATCACGCCATCTTTATATTGGGATTAGTAGTGGTTAAAGTACTCCTTACTTTTTTATATAAAATGGTTTTCTATATACACATATCCTATATGCTTAAACGTATTTTTATATATAGTTGTACATTATGGGCTAGTAATATACTTATTAAATAATCTTATAAGTCTTTATATGGCTAGGATGTCCTACTATAGGGGAGTTGTATATAAATTTAAGTATCTTAAATTATAAAGGTTTGGAATTTAGGACTACTATCTTTTGTTAATAATATAATTGATTATTTTAAATTTTGTATTTAGCGAGTGTAATATCCTTATACTATTATTTTTTAGTTTAGATCGCCTTTATTATATCTACTATCTATATATTATTTTTATATTTATATTCCATTAGCTTATTAATTTCTATTTCCTATTTATTAACTTCCAATTTATTTCTATTAAGTTCTATATCTAGAAATATAGGATATAGTTTTTTAAAATGTTTAAGGGGCAGTAAAATCCGTAATTAATTTATAATCTGTTTATCTAAAGCGTTTATAGGTAAGTCCTATAATTGTCGTGTTAACGCGTTAGGCTTTTAATTAAGTTTGCCCGGTTAATATATAATCTTAAAGTTAAATTATAAGAGGTATTTGGCTTAACAAATTTAGCGTCATATTAATTGCTTTATAGTTATAAAGTACTATAGATTCTTATAATCTATTAATACGCGTATTAGGAATAACAATCCTTTAAGCTTAGGACGCCATTATTTAAAATATCTAATAATTACAAGTAGTTCCTTATTATATATCTTATAGTTTAATTTAGTAGGGGTGAGTTTTTAGAAGAGAAAGGCTACTAGATATAGTTTGCCATTCTTATTATATTGCAATAACACTTCCCCTAGTATATAATTTAATAAGTCCGTTTTAACAATATATTTAAGGTTAGGGTTAAAGTAAGTGAGGATTAAAGTAGTTATAAAGCAATATTTTAAGTTATTAAAAGCTTATTTGCATCTAGTGGTCTATTTAAATTTTATGTTCTTCTTTATTAGGTTTACTAATAGCTAAGCAATTTTTAAGAAGTGGTTAATAAATTGTTAATAGAAATTTGCAAATCCTAAAAATCCTTAAATTTCCTATATATCACTAGGGCTTTCCTAGTTTATAATTGCAGCGACTTTCTTAGGGTTCATTTTAATTCTATTACGGGATATAATTAAGCCTAAGTATATAACCTTAGATGTATAGAACTTGCATTTTTTTTAATATTATATTATAAGCCTGCGTCTTATAAGCGTTTAAGGACCATTTTTGTATAATTATAGCACCTGTTGTACCAACCGCGTGCTTAAGCGTTCGGTACATCAACCACGCGTTTACGCGTTCGGTGCACCAACCACCCGCTTACGCGTCTGGTGCACTCCTAGAGCACTGACTAATCAAGGGGGAGGCGCATTAGTATATAGACTACGTAGTCTGCTTTATACAATCGACAGTCACCACCATCCAAAAGAGCATACGATACTATACGTATTTCGTGCCCCTGGATACGACTCAATTGTACCATTAAGTTGGTATAAACAATTTTAATATATTTTTAATGTTTAAAAAGTGAGGATAAGTAGATTAAAATATTGTTAATATACGCAGTAATAAATACATTAAGGAATTTATGAAGTGTATTGTTAATATATTACTAAAACATACTGGGACCGTTTTTTATGCTAAATAGCATTACTAGGTATTTAAAGAGTCCCTATTGTGTATAAAAAGCTATATACTTCTTATCTCCTTTATATATATTAATTTTATTAAAGGTAGTAATTATATTAAGCTTTATAAAGTACCATGCCTTTACTAATTAGTTAACCGTTTCTTAAATTAAGGGAATTAGATATTGGTTTTAAATTATAATTACATTTAAAGCTTAATAATTAATATAGAATCTTAAGCCTCCTTCTAGCTTTTTAATAAATAGTATAGGTAAGGTAAATAGAGATTAACTAGGGCGAATAAATCCTTTTTCTAGATGCTTATTAAGGTATTATTATATTATAATCAGTTCTTCTTATAACATGCCGTATAGCAGATTAAACTTTGGTGTTATGCTAGGCTTAAGTTCTATTTTAAAATTATGCTTCTCTTAGTGCAGGGCTAGTTAGTCTATAAATTGTTTTTTAAACTTATTAATTAGGTTATGGTATTCTTTAGGTATAAAAGGTTAAGGATTTGGATACTGTTTTGGTTCTAGTGCTTTCTTAATATCTTCTATAGTTATAGTAAAGATTTTATAATCTTATCTTTTTGCTAATAAGATAAAAGGCGCGGCCTGTATTATATGGATTTTAAAAGGTTTTAACATAATATCTTCGCATTCTTTACTATAATTAGTAGTTATAGATTTATTGTGTTGGCTTAAGGTTTATAGTAAGGGTAATTTATATTATATTAAATTTAAATAGTTGTGTATATGTTTGTAGGGCAAATAGTTTTTTAAGTAATAACTTTAGTAGTAAGTTATACGGAACTTTAGTGTTTCTTTAACCTAGCTAATTAAAGGGTTATGTTGTTTTAGCTATCTATATCTAAGTATAACTTTATATTACTTTAAGGGTATTATAAACAGGGAGATATATTTAAGGTATTTACCCATCCGCATTTTTATTAGGGCGTAGTGCGTTATTTTGCTATATATTAAGGATTTGCCATTAAAGCCTTATAGGCCTTAGGGCTTATTAAGTTTCTTTAAATTTAGGTATTAAGTTTTTGTATAGTTCGTGTTAATAAAGCCTATACTAGTGGCTCTGCTGTCTATAAGGATTTATACTTCCTTCTATTTTCTAAGTATTTAAATTTTGCCAAGTATATTAAGGGAGTTGTATTATATATTAGCGCTAGAAGAGCCTAGATACTTATACTCTTCTACCTTTTATCCTAAGGCGCAACTTAGCCTTAAAATAATTCGTTTTCCAAATTAACTAAGGATGAGATACTTTATGGCGTTTAAGTACAATTTATAGGGCGGGTATAATTTAAGGAATAAGTATAACTTAAGGAATGGGTATAATTTAAGGAACGGGAGGAACTATAGCGGACCTTTTTAAAGGGGTGAGTTTGGCAATGCTTTTAAATATATTCTTTTTTACCGCATCTAAAGCATTCTCTATTTATGGCTTAAGTTCTTTATTTATTGGTTCCTAAGGCTGTATAGGATTAAGCGGCATTAAGGTCCATAGGGTTATATATAGGGCTTTTAGGTCTTAGAGAAGGATCGCGCCTTAGAGCATATACCGGTTTTATAGAGTCTTAAATGTAAGGTGTAGTTAACTTTAGAGAATAAGTCTGTTTATTATATTAAAGGTCCTTATTAATTTGTTAATATATTATAGTAAATTCGGATAGGTTTTTTGGCAGTTCCCTACCTACTAACTAGGCTCTAATTTTATCTAAAATAGCTTATTAAAGGGTAGCGACTCTAGTAGCTTTATTCTAATCCAGCTCGCCAATAAGACTTAAAAATTCCAAAAAAAAGCTGGTGAAGTCTCGGTTCCGTTGTCATAGGTTTTTAAGTTTGGTAACAGCTATATATTTGCAGCTGGCGTTATTGTATATTCGTTCTAGTAGAGAGATAAAGGTTTTGAAATTAATAAAAGTGCTATTATAGAAGAATGGATCTATGGTTTAAGTAGTGTCTTTGCTTAATTGGGACATTCCATAGCTAACCTTGCTAGTTTTAGTGGGGTATTAATTATAGTTTGTTAAGAGTTTAAGATAGAGCTTAGTTATAAAGGGATGTAGGTTATTTTAGTTTCTATTAAATATTGGAGGATTAAGGAGCATTTTAGATTTTGTAATAGGTACTTGGTTTATTATATATATAGGTTAAGCTACCGTTACTGGTTTGGTGTTCATATTTAACAGGTTAGGTTTAGGTACCGTTATTTTAATCTCGTTTATAGGTATTGCTATTACGGTCTATGGCGTAAATGCCTTAATATTGCGGAGTTCTTTACGGAGTGCTTCCATCAATTGCTGGTGCTGGGCTTCTAGTGCAGCCTACTACTAAGCTAAGGCGTCTATAAAGGCCTATTGTATTATAGTTAACTATTCCCTAACTAGGGTTATAATACTTATGGTTATTAAAAGGGATTTAGGTTTATTTGCCATTTTAATAGTAGTTGTTTTAATATAATGTAATATAAGGGCGTGAAGAGGCTTTAGGAAAGATTTAAAGGAATAAATATAAATTCTATCTAATTTAAAGGTATATAGCGCTTGCAGAGTATAAGACGTTGCGTAAGGAAGAGAAAGGAATATAGGAAATGTGTAACTAAATATTTGGGGTCTTGGCAGCAGACGCGTAGGCACAAGCTTGCGTGGATTTTAATAGGTTTTAACCAAATTCCATTACATCAGTAGAATTTGGTGGAATTTGATTAAGTTAGCGGAATTTGGTGGAATTTGGTTGACTTTGGCAGAATTTAATTAAAGCGTCGGAATTTATCTGTCGAGTGTTTTACCGAGACATTTCTACTGTAACTAGGCTAGTCCTGTTACATAGAGTGCCTTTCCATTAAAGAACTTCCTTAGTGGTTTTAGTTGGAACTCTATAAGAGTTTATTAAAAGGTAAAGTCTTAGAAAACCAAGACCCTTAAAGGGAAGGCAATTGTAATAGGCGCTCTTAAAAGGTATATATTAGATAAGACAGATAAAGGTTTTACTAATATCCTACTAATGTCCTAGAAGAGATATAGTTAAATAAATAAAGGGTAAAGGGTTTTACTAGTATTTTAGAAGGATTATAAAAGGAGCTGGTTTTCCTCTAGAGAAGAACTAGCAATTAGTCTCTAAATAGAAGAGGTTAAAAAGCATTTGTCCTTTAATATATAAAGCTTATTCTACCTTTAACTTACCTTTTACTTATCTATAACTTTTATTCTATACTATTAATTAGATTATATATTCTGGTTAGACTGGCCTCTTATAAAAATAAGAGAAAAGGCTATAAGAAATCTAAACACTTATTTTTATTTTATTTAAAAAAAAAGTATTATTTTACTGTCTACTATCTATATATTTAAGCCTTATCTATATATATAAATATAACCATGACGTATGGATCCAGTATTTGGGCCATAGGAGAATCCGAGAAAGGCCCCCCTAAATCACTCCTTAAACCACTCCAAAAGGTCCAAACAGCTTGTCTCCGGAGCATAACAGGCGGGTATAAGCGAACGGCCACAGCACTGCTTAAGAAGGAAGCTAATATCCCCCCCCTATAATTATATATTGAAGCCGCTGCAATGCAAAGGGTGTAAAGAGAGCGCAACTCTAATGTTATAAAGTATATTAAGACACGCCTAAACAAACTATAGAGTAACCCTAAGGTGCCCCGCAGGAGAACAAACTAACAACCTTAAAGTAGGGAAGATATGTTAGAGAAACAGGTAAAGAAAGCAGAAGAAGAATGGTGCCGTATTAGGGCCCAGGCCTATATAAAGGAGGAAGGGAGACGTGTAAGAGATTAGTAAAGACAATAGTAAGAAAGAGAAAGGAGCTAAAGTAGAGCATAAAAGAGCACTGGAAAACTATCTACCGTAATATAACACTAGTTAGACCAACACTGGAGAGGTATATAGGAGTTAAAGGTACAGAGGCTATCTTAGGCAAAAGAAACCCAAGCCATAGTATAGTTAATGCTATAGGGGGTAAACACCTAAGGGCTCTAAGAAGGCCTAACAAAGGCAGAAAATATAATAGTAACACTCTTAAGAACAGGAATAATAGGACTAAAAGATTAGCTCTACTAGGTAGGTATCCTAGTAGATAGCCTAAGATGTAAATATAGCTGGCCAAGACAGACACTAAAATACGTAATACTGCTATACCCCCTACACACCAACCAAGAAGCAATACTCTTAGTAGCTGGCATAGAGAACTATAATACACTACTCTTAATATAAAAAGGTCTTAAGGCGGTTACCCAGTGGCTTATTAGCCAAAATGTACTAGACCAGTTCTGGGTTGTAAAGGAAATGGTAATAAAAGGCAAAGGGGCAAGTACTAGGCGCCCCTTAATAACTCTACAGTAGTAGAGTTAAGTTTGCGATACTAGCGCGTCCGTAGGCTTGTTACGGCAGTAGTGGTTCCTAAGGAGGTTATAAAGTAAGGTAGTAGAGCACTATAGGTGACTCGTAGGCGCCCCGTATGCGAGTCCCAAAAGGCGGGGAGATGGATTATGTGGTTTTCTCATTTTCTTAAATAGAGTTTTCTCCCTATATGTAAATAAGGAGTAGTCCGCGTGGGCCTAATAGGGATCCGAATCGGACGTTAAGCAATAAATAATTATTATTATAATTATTATATATATAAATATAGTTACTTATAAAAAATTATTAGCTAATACTTAATTAAAAATATATTAAATAAAATAAGTTTTATATTAACTAATTTTATATTTTATATATATATTATTTAAAGATTTAATAAATTTTTATATTTAAATAAATACTTTAAAAAATAAAATATATACTATTATAATAGCTTAAAGTTAATATACTTTTAAATAAAATTAATTTTTATTAAATATATAATTTAAAGGGCTTTTTTACTATATAATTATACTATTTTTAAAGTTTAAGACTCTTATTTTATTAGAATTTAAGTAATAGTTAATTTATAATTAAATTATTAGAACTATAAAATATATAAAGGGAGTTATTAAAAAGAGCTAAAGTTAGTAAATTTTAATAGATATTATAATTTAGCTAATAACTTTTATTTTTGCTACCTAATGTGTTATAAATACGTTCCAAAGTAGTATAGAACCCTATTGAAATTTAATTCTAAACCCTATCTATAAAATTCTATTTATAATATATTATAAATACGTTATAAATTAGATTCTAAGTTATCTATTAAAATATAGCCGCAGTATCCTCCTCTATAGGTCTAGTAGCTTTAGTAGCCTTTCTCTTTATAGTCTTTAACCCTTTTAAACTAGACTTCTTTAAATACTTTTTAGAAGTCTTAGTAAAAGCCAGAGTAGTAAAAGCCGGAGTAGTAGGAGCCTTAGTATTATCCAACCTATTATTAATAAAGTAGCTCTAATTAAGATAACCCTTAAATAAGTAAGCTATAATAAATTTAGAATATATTCTTAACTAGTTTTAAATAGGTTCTAAATTAACTTATAAGTAGAAGTTATGTTTAAATACTTAGTATATAGAACATTAGCACCTAATTCTTTAAGCAGAGTAACTATTTTTGGAAAGTTATACTATATAAAAGAAGATAATAAGTTGTCTATTAGTGTAAAGGCAGTTAGTACCTAAGATAGACCTTAATCTAAATTTGGCTAGTGTATTAGTAAGCTCTTTATACTAAAGTAGTAGTAAGACTTTTAATCCGTATAGCGCTATAAGTAGCTTTAGGATATATCTATTTTAATTAAATCCTTTTAGGTAGTAACAGTAGACTAGCTTGTCTAGTTTTGCATTTATAAATATATTTATAGCGTTATACTATTAAATCTCTAAATTAAATGCGGCTGCTATAGCCATAAGGGCACGGAATATTTAAGTAGCTAGAGTTGCTATATAGGTCTCTTCTTTAGTAATCTATAGGTCTTTATAGATATATAGTTAAGCCTTTAGCTTTTAGGGGTAGCTATTGCTATTAAACTTATATTTAAAGACCTATTTTAGTAAAAGGATCTGCTCGTTGTTTACTTCTTCCTTTAGTATAGTTTTAAAGGTCCCTTAGCATTCTAGGTTATTATATTCTTTTTCTATAGCCTTTTAAAAGCTAGTAGTTAAAGGGTGCTTTTTTAGCTCTTTTAGATTCCTTAGTTTAGAAGGGAGACTATTCTAATATAAAGATAAGGATCTAGTTCAGTTGATGTCCTTTACTAGTCCTATGGCAAATCTAGCGTAGTAACTAAATAGGGTAAATAGATTGGCTAGTGCTGCTGCGTATACTTAATATTAAATTTGTTTAGAACCTTCTAGTAGAATAAGGTTAGTAAAAGGATTGGCCGAGACTTTATTAGCTTATAGAGCGGTATTTAACGGTTTTAGTAAACTGCTTAGCCGGGTAAAATCTATTTTAATTATATCTAAGATATTGTCTTAAAGTCCTCTTAGTGTAGTATTTATTTCTAGTAAATCTAGAGATACTATTCTGCTAGGAGTTAGTAGCTATTTAATATCCTTTATAGAAAGCTCTGCTAAGTCGCTTAATATAGTTATTTAATCTGTATTTAAGGTAGGTCTATATAAGATAGATTTGTTCTTAGATTTATCTTTAAAAGGTTCTAGTAGACTAATTATCTAAATAGTGTCTTCTAATACTTCCCTTAGTAGGTAGTTAATATTTTAACCCTTAATGTTATAGAACAAGATCTCGTTAAATATAATATCTCTAGTTTAAATAACTTTATAAAGGCTTGGAATCTAGATTTAGTAAATATTAGTTAAATTATAGCTAACTAGGTGTTTAATTAATATATAAGGAGCTAGCTTATCTCCCTTTCTAACTTATTTATTTAGCGTATAGGTTTTATAACTATATTTATATATATAGGTAAGTAATAGCGGCTTGCCATAGACAATTTTATATAGAGTTTTCTACCCTAGTTGCTTATTTAGTATTTAATTAAGTGTATAGCTAGCAGTAAGGGAAGTTTCTAGTCCTAAAGATAGGGATAAAAATGCTTCTAGCTGTGTAGACCTTAATCGTTCTATAAGGGTTCGTCTAGATTATTTAGCTTCGCTATTTTATTCCTTAGTATACAGTGCTTAGTATTTAAAGGTAATACCCTTGTCTATATACCATACTTATAGGGTATCTTCTATTTGTTTAAATGCTTATTTATTATCGCTTTAGAAAAAGACAACATCTTAATAAAATTATATTTTAATTAAGCGGTAAGTCTTATAAATAGTAGGTAGGATGGTAGCTTTGTTCTTATTCTTAGAGGTAAATATAAAGTTAAATTTAGAATACGTATAATAGAAATATATAATATATTTATCGCCGTTATATCCTAGTATTCTAAGGTAGATAATATTAAATACTAGCCATTTAAATGGTCGAGTAACTGGAAATTTATATTCTTATCTTTAAAAAATCTGCTATATATACTTTACTAATAAGCAAGTTTTATATTTAATTTTAAGCGGTACTTATTTAGTAGTTAATTTGGTTAGCTCTGCGCTAATAATATACTTAGAAAGCTACTTAATAGCATTAGGTCCTATATAGCTAAGTATTTTATACTATCTTGTAGCTATAGCTCCGATTAGTTTATAGGCTATATAGCTTAGCTAGTACCTCTTAGAGGTTAAGAATGTTAATTAAGTTAAATCTAGGGTACTTATAGGCTCTCTGTATATTAGTGCCTAGTGGCCCTCTAGTTGTTTTATATAGCATACTATTTTACTAGTTGCTAAATAGTATAGCACATTTCGTCCTAAGTTAAAATGGATATTGTTTTTAGTAGCTCTTAAGAGTGCTATAATATTTATAAAGAAGGTAGGTGCTAGTGCTATATAAAATAGCTTTATTTTTAACTTCCTAGTAGGTATATTAATAGTAATAGTTACTATTCCATAGGCTTAAAATTTCTTAAAATTTCCGCTAGTAATTAGGTAGTTGTCTTCTACTGCTAGGTAGGAGAAGGTAAAGTCTTCTTTATTATTATAGATATGGGTATCTATACTAGGGTTAAGTATCTAGGTATTCTAGAGTTTAAAAGGAATTTAACTAGTACTAAATATAGTAGTATGGCTAGTTGGTATAGTAGAAGCTGGGGTTTTAGAATTAAAATTAATTATAGATTATATATTTTTCTAATTATTCTCCTTTGCTTCCTATTCTCTTTTTTAAATGCGGTTAATAATGCGTTTAATCCAAGGTGTAGATAAAATTGTTTTATCTACTTTCTTCTAGATATCTGCTCTTAGTCTTTATCCTTAAGGGTGCTTATATTTAGTAATATAGTAGCATTTATTAAATTAATATATGAGGCTGTATATACATTCCTTATTCTATCTTAAATTTAAATTTAAATTGCTATTGGAATTAGAATTGCCATTAGAGTCTAAATTAGAATTTAAGTTGCCTTAAATAGTTGTAAATATAGAGTTATTGGCAGTTAAGATAGACAATGCTTACTATATACGGTAGTGTTCCTTAAATTCTTTAATAAAATTAATAATGGATAGGGCCTCTTTATCCTTCTATTTTTTCCTAATAAGGCCTATTTCTAGTAATTCTGTAAAACTAGAAGAGATAGGTTTAATAGCTTAAATAAAATTATAGTATAGTCTAAATCCCTAAATGTCTAGTAGCTCTAATTACTCTACTAGCTTATAGACGTTCCTCTAGCTATTTAACTATTTATTAATACTCTGCTTTTTATTATAGGCTTTTAGAGCCGTATATTAATTAAAGACGTTATACTTTTAACCTAAGGTGGTTAGGGCTAGTATTTTCTTAAGTGCTTAAAGCCGTTTATATACTGTGTTAAGGCTATTAATAAGTAAAAGGTAGGCTGCTAATATTAATTAAATAATATAGTTACTAATATCGCTTATAGCCTACTTTTTCTTCTAATATATGCGTAGATCGTCCTTATACTTAGTGTAGATTTAGTTATATACAGTAAGCTGGGTTTAGTCTAGCGGTGCTATTAATATAGCTACAGGAAGTACGTCTATAGGTATAGGTTGTTTTGGAGGTTCTAGCTTTGGGAGCTTATCTTTTATCTTAGATGGGTTAATGTACTACTATACCTTATTGGTCTTAGCAGTATCTTAAATAATAAAGAACCATTGCATTTAATTAGATGGCTTATTAAGAATGGGGTTAATTTTAAATAAAGACTTGTTTATATTAGTCGTTATTTTTAGAATTTTAACAGATTAGGTAGGGTCTAGGTTAGCTCCTTAGCGAAACCTTATTTTAACAATTTGATTCGTTAGTTTATTCTAGTATATTCTGGTACGTTTATCGGGTTTAATCGTCCATTCGTTTGATAGGTAAAGAAGCTTAAAACACTGTAAAGGTAGTAGAAGTAGTGACTTTTTAAATAAGGTAGTATTTGATTGGTTAGCAGGTGGTGCAATCTAGGGTCATAACTGTAAGCTTTTGCAGTGTGTGGAATTGAGTGAACGACTTAATTGTAAATTGTAGCTCTAGAGCCTCTCTATATACACGAGGAAGGTATGGAAATAAATGAAAGGGGAGACTAATACGTAACTAAGACAGCGTGATACGTAAGTGATACGCAGGCAATATGCAGGCAATACGCAGGTAAAACAGTGGTAGTTTGGCAGGGTACCGTAGTCGGTTACATTTCTTACTACCGTTTTCGAAAGTATTGCGAAAATTAAATTAAGCGAGCCCCGCCCGCACAGCATCGAATTTAGGTGATCTCACCATACAAATCGTATGACTACCACGCATACTACGCTTGCAACGCTTATATCTGCCTCCTATGCCTAAAAGGATTCCTAAATGGCAGCTCTATCAAATTTTGGTAGCTTTTCTATTTAATTAGACGGTTAAATATATCGCGGCAGCTACTAAGTTACACCTTTTAACTATATACCGTATCCAGCTTAACTTAGACCTCTATAGAGAGCCATACCCCCCACTAAATCTTAAGATTGGGCGACCAAGTAACATATAAGCGGAACATAAGCGAGTTCGTGATATATAATATTATAGTATTAGGTATACTAATCTCGTTTATAGGCGCTTTTTACCTACTTAGAAGACCGCCCTACTGCCTACCTTAATAAGATGGCCTAGTTCCTATAGGACGATTGCAATATTATAGTATTAATATTGTTAATATGGAGGGCTTTTAAGTATAATAGGTGGAGTAGGAAGGTTATATAGCGCAGAGCGCAGGAGCGATCTGAAGATCTTTGTGCTGCCTAGAAGGGACGCCAATGCATATAGAACTCTAATCGCCTTATATTTATTAATAAGTCGGGTGCTAATAAGAGGACTGGCTATAGAAAGTTTGGTTAGAGTCCTATAAACCTTCCTGTAATTAATATAGTATTAATTAAGCGCTTAGAATGGTGGAGTATTCTACCTATATATTTACTTAACGGCTTCCTCCCTAGGACTCTTATATAGCAGGGCTTAATTATATCTAAAATATTTAATACCTGGATTAAGTCTTCTATTCTACCGCAATATATACCTAGTTATACAGTCTTGGTGTTGGATAACGCCTTAATATATAAGAGTTAAGTAAGAGAGTAATTATATATATATTATAGCTATATAATCTAACTAGGTATAGGAATTTATAGAGCTCTGCGCCGCCGCCAATGTCTCTATTAAGTATCTTCCTTTATACTACCTAGAGTTTAACCTAATTAAGCTTTCCTTTTACGACTTAAAGGCGTGGATTCGACTAAATATTTACTTAATTTAGGACTATAAGAGCTTTGGTACGTTCCTGTAATTTAGACTATAGTGTATAGGAATTTGTTGCTTAGCTTAAGGACACTTTTAATAAGCCAGCTACCTAGTAGAAAACTAGTTAGGAGTGCGATCTTTTAGATTTAGGTAGTCCCCTTATAGAAATTAAAAACTTACTATCCCTTTTAGTTTGCTTAAAAGGTCTTAAGCTTACGCCTTAATTAAGGTAGGAGCCCTACTGTAAGGCCTAACTTATCTACCTATGTCTACTTAGATATTCCTAAGCGGAGCGCCTTTAAGTTATAGAAGTTATTAATAAGTGTATTAAGGATAGTCTTAAGCTCTGCTACAAGCTTTGGAGTTGCTTAGTTAGGTCGCCTTTTTACCTAGTTAAAGAACTTATGGAGCCTCTCCTTAGAATCTAAGTTGCTACTAATAGGGCTAGTTGGCGGCGCTGCTGGTATTGCCTATATAGTAGCTATTGGCGTTGGAGTTGCTGGAGACTATTAAGGTGCTTATATAGGTGCCTAGTATGGATTCTGTTGCACTCTAGTAGTTATATAGTAGGCAGGTAGTGGCCCTTAGGGGGGGTAGCTGGGTTAACTGTAGGGAGGATAGTAGCCAAAATTGTCGGCTCCTGCTTGAAAATACCCCCTAGGCCCGTGCGCCCGCTACCCCCCCCCCCCTCTACTACTACTACTACTACTGCTACCTTTTGTGGCCCTATTTTTAGTTAAAAGGCGTATAGTAAGCGGCGTAAGAGGCGCCTCTTTAGAAGCCTTGCTGTCCTTAATTTGCTTACCCCAGGCCTTTAATGTGAAGTGGTTAACTAGGTAATAAAAATAGGGCAGTTTTGCATTCCCATTTACCTAATAGGTGCCTCTATTATTTAAATAGATCTTTAATTGGTAGGGCTACTGGAAGGCTACTAAAGGAGCTAGATTTCCTATAAGAACTTTTAATAAAATATTGTCAGGTAGAGAAAGGCGCTGGGCAATAGTAGCACTTAATCTACCCTTCTTCTTAGGTGTACTAGATATAGCTCTGGCCTTAAGAATATTTAATAAAAGTGCACTTACTAGTAAGGCTCTCTGGAGCGCCTTAATACTAAGGGCATAGGGAGAGGTATATATTAATATAGTTTCTAGTATAGGCTTCTTAGTTAATATAACTACTACCTTTACGCATAGCCCTTTCCTGCCCTCTATATGCTATGTTCTTATAATTTAATAAAGGTTATAGACGTGCCTAGTAGAGTAAATGTTTTATGGTACCATATTATAAGCTATAATGCGATTATAGGAAGCTGTCGCCCTAATAGAATACTTGTCCTTAAAGGATCTACCTACTATATTGGCTTTAACCTCATTAATCTAGAAACTAATCTTATTAAGAAGCTCTCTACCGACTATATACTGCGTAGAAGTAGAAGTAAGATCTTCCTCTTCTACCTAAGCTTTCCAAATTGCTATATAGTATTGAAATACTACCTTAGACTCTAAGGGAGCCGGCGAGCTTAAATCTATTGTAATAGCTTCCTTGGTTACATTCTTTCGTCTTAGTAGAGGCTTTAAAGCCTTTACTAATTTGGTAGACTTCTTCTTAAAGGCTGACTTTGGATTTAAACTCTTCTGGCTTGAATGTCTAGTAGGCTTCTAAGTACGCTAAGTTAACTTAGAGGCCTTAGTAGCTCTAGTAACTTATGCGATTTTAATAGCTTTAAGAGCTTTAGTAGCTCCTTAACTTGGTTAAATAATACACCTACTTGCTGTTCTAAAGCCTACTTTCTTATCTAGTGGCTCTTAAGGTGGCTAGTGAATATCTAGATTAACTAGGCCTGCGTCGTCTTTGTCTTCGTCGTCCCCGCCCTAATCTTGTCACGAAGTTTATATAGGGCAGTTCATTAATAAAATGGGTTAATTGATTGATAATCTTGACTTAATCATTAATTAATGGTTCTGATAAGCCTCTAGGGCTTTAAGCTATAAAGAGACTTTATAGTGCACGGGCTCTATGCATATAACTTGTGTATGTAACCTACGCCTTTATAGAATACAGATTATCTAATACACCCCTTTAGCTTTAAGCTCTTTAAGGTCAAAGCTAGCTACCTTCTCGTGTCCGTTAATAAGTTAATTAAACCATAATCTCATCTAAATCCTTCCGTCTTGCTCTGATACCGTCCCTTAGGTCCTCTAGTTGCTTCTCCTTATCTAGCTACTTCTTAATATCTATTATCCTGATTATATTAATGTCCGTATCACTTCCGGTAATACGTATCGCTATTGTAATAATATGGGGTGGTAACTGATTTTGATTAATATTTAATTCATTCTCCTATTCTATAGGTAGAATTTAGTGGATTTCCTAAGCTTGCTTAGCTCACGTAACTAACCCAACTAGTTACAGACAACCTTATTCAGACACTAGGAGTATTTAGTTTTTAATAGTGCTTAAGCACGCCTCCTGCCAAATTCTGCCAAGTTCTGCTAGGTCCCATTAAGTTCTGCCGAATTCTGCCATATTCCACCAAATTCCATTAAGTTCTACCAAATTCCATCAAGTTCTGCCAAATTCTGCCATATTCTGCTTAGATTCTGCCGAATTCTGCCAGGTAGTTAAAGTAACTAATTATAATTTTCCATCCCCAGGATAGAAAATCGCTATTGGCTCGCTTAGTACTAGTACCTTAGCGGCTGGCCTTGCATCTTCGCGCTCTCTATTCCTGCTTTAATGTCTTCTCCTCTCTCTACCCACTTAGTAACTTGTAGCTTAATTATATTTATATTAATTAGGTCCTTTAACGCCTGGCAAGGCTTTAATTTTATTATAGCGTCTATAGAGTTACTACCCCTATTAATCCACTTAATCTCTGCTATCTCTCTTCTCTTATATAATTATTATAAATACATTAGGTTAACTATAAGTTGTTTCTCTTATATTGTCCCGAGTTTAACTAAGTAGTTATATAGAGATTTTAAATCGGTATAAAGGATAAGCGGCAGTTATTTAAGTTATAGGATCTTCTTAATAGTTGCTTTAATTACAGCTCCAGTGTCAAATCTATAGGCCATTCTATATAGTTTAGATGCTAAGACACTTTATATAACTCGCTTATATTTAATAGATAACTAATAGAGGATATTGGCCCTATTATCCTTATCTATAAGTGTAATAATAAAGCCAATTTAAGAAGAGAGGTTGTAGTTATTGGCAAAGGACAAGTCTATAAATATTATTAGTTTAAGAGTGCTTATATTAAGTTATACAAAGCAAAGTCCTTAGGAGGGATTATCAATTTGCTATTACAGCCGTTTATTAAGCTGCTTCGCATATTCTTTCTTTAGGTTAATAACTTGTGCTGTAAAGAAGAGGTTAAAGGCAGCTTCTAGTTAATAGACTGTGGCAATATAGGCTCCTCTTGCTCTCTAAGCAATATACTAGTCTTTTAATATAACTACCTTATAGACTTCCCCTCTAGAGCTAGTTAGGTCTATAGTCTTTATAGTAACCAACTTTAGGTTCTAGTATTAACGTTCCTAGGTAAGGGCTATTAAATCTTTTTCTTGCTTAATATAGCCTCCATTAAACTTAATTAGGGTATTTAGCGTAAGCTTCTCTCTCTCTTTTACTAGGAACTTTACCTCCTAAAGTTTAACTTTTTTAGCCTCCGTAAAGGTTTTATTAGCAAGGAATAGTATATTATTAGTCTATAACCCTATAATTCTAAAGCCGTTGCTATTTGTGTATAACAAGCAGGGGTTATATATTAACTAGTTTATCCATAGTTTGTTAAGGTGGTAATAGTAGTATATATTAAACTAATGGTTACTAGCTTCTGGGACACTATAGAGTGGTTTAATAACTCTTAGAATTAATTTATTTTTTAGTCCAAGTTCTAGTAGCGGGCGTACAAAAAAGTCTCTATTTAGGTAGGTACTAGACTATATATAAGCTTATAAGATGTTACGTAGGTATAGAAAAGCTAGTCTTCTTTCGTTTCCTTATAGGGTTGCTATAAGTACTAGGATAATTCTCTAGCTAACACGTTAAATGGTTAGTAATTATGTTAAGACCAGATCTTTGCTATAGTTATTATAGGCTTATATAACCAGTCTAGACTTCTTAAAGGCCTTGTCTATTCTGGCGTTCTTAATTTTATTAATAAATTAGGAGTTAAAGATTTTAACTCCTTTTAGGATGTCTACTATATTGGTAAACTTAAAGACGCCTTTCTTAAGTAAACCGTTTATCTCCTTACGTTAAGACTTTATAAATAACGGTAAGGTATACTTAGAGGTTATAGTATCTGGTTTTGTTAGGCTGTCGTTAATAAATATTAATATATCTGCGATGTTTTGCTGCAACTTTATTAGCGGTTATTGTATCTATTTCGATCTTTAGGGGGGTATAATAGCTACTAGTTCCTTAGTTGGTTCCTTAGTCAGTTCTTTATTTAGTTCCTTAGTTAGTTCCTTAGTCAGTTTTTCTAGTTTGGGTTATAGGTATAGTTTTACTGCTATAGTCCTGAAGTTGGTAAGTCCACTAGGGAGCTATATCTTATATATCTCTCTGTTAATTCCAAGCAGCTTAAATAGGCTAGTCTATCTACCACTTTGTCTAGTATTGCCTTCGCGCCATATAAGTATATCTAAGTTGAGAGGAAGGTTATGGATTGTGGTAACAGATAGACTGTTTTGTTGGTTTAGTGCATTATTAACTTACTTCTTTACCCTAATCCTTATGATCTCCTCTATTGCCTTCTTTATAGCTGCCGCTTGCTATATAATGGAAGATACTAGTAGGTCAAGTTTGCCTATTTAAGGGTAGGCACCAAAGATAAGTAGTGTTGGGACTAGGCCGTCTAGGCCAGCTGTGTTATTAGCGGCTTTTACTGCTATTTATAAAGCCAGTTCTTTTGTTATTCCTAAGTCCTATAGTTCCTCCATAATTATCTAGTATACTCAGCGTAGTATTAGATAAGCTCTTTCTACCATTCTAATAGACTAGTAAGCTTCCACTAGGATACTCTTAGTTAATATAGCCATTGCCATAGCGTGCTGTTAAAACTCCTTGCTTACAAAGTTCTTCCTAGTGTTATAGGTAATATAGTTAGGTGGTCTAATATAGGTGTTAATCTAGCATAGTTGTAGGATATCCCATATATATTTTGCGGAGATATTGTATAGCTATCTCGCGGCTTAAAATCTGGTAGCTTTATTAATAACGTAGAGGATAGGGTTTCCGTTAATGTATATAATATTAATAAAGATAGAATGGTTAAAATCAGAGTCTTAGTCTTCTTATAATGTAAACTTAAACCATCCAGGAGATTTACTATATTTCTGGCAGTAGGAATAGTACTTAGTAAGATAGTTAATAACCTGCTTATTAATGTTATTATAGCCAGAGCGTTCTAATACTTTATATAGCTTGTCTGCTAATAGGTGTTTCAAGCAATGGTAGAGTCGGCGGAGTTTGGTAGTAGTTAGGTAGTAAGGGTTTTAATTAAATAAGTGGGTTATAAATAACTGCAGTGACTCTTCCTATAATAAGAAGGGGTAGTAGACCTTTAGTACGTCTATATCTGCGAGACATAGTAGGAAAGATATGTTAGCCTTTATAATATAGAACTCAATATTGCCAACTGGTATATTAACTATAATAGAGCCAATGGAAGAGGTAGAACCGATACTAAACTAGACGTTAATAGCGCCAGCCTTTAAAGTATTAATAACGGTATTATGGGTCTTCCTATATGCAAGGTATTGTCTATAGCCAGCTATTAATCTCTTTAAGGCTTTTATGTTAATTATTACTCCATAGAACTTATTAGAGGTATATTAGCTAGTAGCAATATAGGCAAATGGGTCTAAGTTATTGTGGTAAGCAATTGGATTAGTGCTGGTAATTGCATAGGTAAAGGATTAGTCCGCTAAGTTAGTTACAGTATTAATAGCTCCTTTGTGCTATATCATTCCAAAAGAAGTAAGAAATAATTTAGTCTGTTCCTAAGTTAGAGATAGTAGTAGTGACTTAATATTAATTATAAAAGCTTCTATTACGTTATTAGTAGATTCTAAGTTAAGTTTATTATTATAATCTATTCCCTTATACTTAGTAATATATTGCTTAGCGTGCCTATTAAAGCGGCGGTTAAGTCTATCTTTAAACTTCTTCCTTAATTTATTACATTCTTCTCTTAAATATTTAGATAACTAGTAGCCTTCCTTATGACAAACAAAGCAGCGCTTCTTTAATAATGCATATTGGTTAGATAAAGATAGTTGTGTTCTATAAGGTAATCAGGGGTATTATCTGTAGTAGCGGCGGTTAGTAAAGAAGGCTTAGGGGTTCTTACTATTTAACTTTTTAAATATTGTAATAGAGGATTATAAGTTGTTAATTAGACCAGTTAGGCTGTTAGAAGGTTTAAAGCAGGTATATTAGCACGCTAGTAACTCTTAGCAGGCGTTAATAAGCTTATTATAAAGGAACTTGTCTATGTGTAAATCTAGGTTAAAACTATACTGGAGGTGTCTTAGTTCTTTAATAAGTAACTATAGGCAATCTAAGGTTAATTTTCTAGCATTCTCGCTCTTGCCTATTATGGACTTTAGAGTTATTAAGTTCCATTATCCTAATATGCCGCGTCTGTATTTAGGTCCCTTAAAGTAATTACGTATAGCGTTACAGATTTGGTTAAATAAAAGGGTTAGGGTGACGTTCTTAAGGTTAGTATAGTAGTGGTTAAGTGCTAGACCGCGTAGTATTATGGGGTAGGCTTTAACCTTAGCTTCTTAGGGTACATTGGCTCTACTACAGAGGTTATTATCAGTATTACTTCCGGTAATACGTATTGCTATTGCAATAGTGTAGGGGTGGTAACTGATTTTAATTGATGCTTATTAATTCTCCTATTCTATAGGTGGAATTTAGTGGATTTCCTAAGCTCGCTTAGCTTATATAACTAACCCAATTAGTTACAGACAACCTTGTTTAGACACTAAGAGTATTTAGTTTTTGATGGTGCTTAAGCACGCCTCCTGCCAAATTCTACCAAGTTCTACTAGGTCCCTTTAAGTTCTGCCAAATTCTGCCATATTCCACCAAATTCCATTAAGTTCTACTAAATTCTGCCATGTTCTACTAAATTCCATTAAGTTCTGCTAAATTCTGCTATATTCCGCTTAGATTCTACCAAATTCTGCTAGGTGGTTAAAGTAACCAATCACGATTTTCTATCCCAAGGATGGAAAATCGCTATTGGCTCGCTTACTACTAGTGCCTTGGCGACCATCCTTACACCTTTATACTCTCTATTCCTACCTTTATATCTTCTCCTCTTTCTACCCACTTAGTGACCTATAGCTTAATTATATTCATATTAATTAGGTCCTTTAACGCCTGGCAGAGCTTTAATTTTATTATAGCGTTAGAAGGGTTACTGTTTCCGTTAATCTATTTAATCTCTACTATCTCTCTTCTTTTATATAATTGTTATAGACACATTAGGTCAACTATAAGTCGTTTCTCTTATATTGTCCCAAGCTTAACTAAGCAGTTATATAAAGATTTTAAGTTAGTGCAGAGGATAACCAGTAGTCGTTTAAGTTATAGGATTTTCTTAATAGTTGCTTTAATCGCAGCTCCGGTATTAAATCCGTGGGCCATTCCATATAACTTAGATACTAAGACACTTTATATAACTCGCTTGCATTTAATAGATAACCAGTAGAGAATATTGGCCTTATTATCTTTGTCTATAAGCGTAATAACAAAGCCGATTTGGGATAAGAGGTCGTAGTTGTTTGCAAAAGATAAGTCTATAAAGATTATCAATCTAAGGGAGTCTTCGCTGGTATTAAGTTATACAAAACGGAGCCCTTTTAAGGGATTATTGATCTGCCACTGTAGCCGCTTATTAAGCTGCTTCGCGTGCTCCTCCTTTAGATTAACAACTTGTGCTGTAAATAAGAGGTTAAAGGCAGCTTCTAGTTGGCAGACTATGGCAATATAGGCTCCTCTTGCTCTCTAAGTAACGTACTAGTTCTTTAGTATAACTGCCTTATAGACTTCCCCTTTAGAGCTAGTTAGGTCTATACCCTTTATAGTAACTAACTTTAGGTTCTAGTATTAACGTTCCTAGGTAAGGACTATTAAGTCCTTTTCTTACCTAATATAGCCTCCATTAAACTTAATTGGGGTATTTAGTATAAGCTTCTCTCTTTCTTTTACTAGGAAGTTTGCCTCCTAAAGCCTAACTTCTTTAGCCTTTATAAAGGGTTTATTAGTAAGGAATAGTGTATTATTAGTCTGCAATCCTATAATTCTAAAGCCGTTGTTGGTTGTATATAATAAGTAGGGGTTATATATTAACTGGTTTATCTATAGCTTGTTAAGGTGGTAACGGTGGTATATATTAAACTAATGGTTACTAGCTTCTGGGACACTGTATAGTGGTTTAATAACTCTTAGGATTAATCTATTCTTTAGTCCAAGTTTTGGTAGCGGGCATACAAAGAAGTCTCTATTTAGGTGGATACTGGATTATACGTAAGCTTGTAAAATATCACATAGGTATAGAGAAGCTGGTCTTCTTTTATTTCCCTATAGGGTTGCTATAAGTACTAGGATAATTCTCTAGCTAATACGTTAAATAGTTAGTAACTGTGTTAGGACTAAATCTTTGCTATAGTCGTTATAAGCTTATACAACCAGTCTAGACTTCTTAAAGGCCTTGTCTGTTCCGGCATTCTTAATCTTATTAATAAATCGGGAGTTAAAGATTTTAACTCCTTCTGGGATATCTGCTGTATTAATAAACTTAAAGACTCCTTTCTTAAGTAAGCCGTTTATCTCCTTACGTTAAGATTCTATAAATAACAGCGAGGTATACTTAAAGGTTATAGTATCAGATTTCGTTAGGCTGTTGTTAATAAATATTAATATATCTACAATGTTTTGCTGGGACTTTGTCAGCGATTATTATATCCGTTTTAATCTTTAGGGGGGTACACTAGCTGCCAGTTCCTTAGTTAGTTCCTTAGTTAGTTCCTTAGTTGGTTCTTTAGTTGGTTTATTAGTTGGTTCCTCAGTTAGTTCTTCCTTTGGTTTAGGTTATAGGTATGGCTTCACTACTATAGTCCTAAAATTGGTAGGTCCGCTAGGGAGCTATATCCTGCATGTCTCTCCATTAATTCTAAGCAACTTAAATAGGCTAGTCCATTTACCGCTCTGTCCGGTATTGCCTTTACGCTATATAAGTACTTCTGAGTTAAGGGGGAGGTTGTGGATTGTAGTAATAGATGGGCCGTTTTGTTGGTTTAGTATATTATTAACTTGCTTCTTTACTCTAATCCTTACGATCTCCTCTATTGCCTTCTTTATAGCTGCTGCTCGCTATATAATAGAGGGTGCTAGTGGGTTAAGTTTGCTTATTTAAGGATAGGCACTAAAGACAAGTAGTGTTAGGACCAAGCCGTCTGGGCTGGCTGTGTTATTAGCAGCTTTTACTGCCATTTACAGGGCTAATTCCTTAGCTATTCCTAAGTCCTGTAGTTCCTCTATAATTATTTAGTATGCTTAGCGTATAGTTAGGTAAGCTTTTTCTACCATTCTAATAGACCAATAAGCTTTTACTAGGATACTCTTGGTTAATATAGCCATTGCCGTAGCATATTGTCGGAACTCCTTGCTTACGAAGTTCTTCCTAGCGTTATAGGTAATGTAGTTAGGGGGTCTAATATAGGTATTAATTTAGCAGAGTTGTAGGGTATCCTAGGTATGCTTTGCGGAGATATTATATAGCTATCTTACAGCTTGGAATCTAGTAGCTTTATCAATTATATAAAGGATAGGGCTTCTATTAATGTACATAATATTAATAAAAATAGAATAGTTAAAATTGGAATCTTGGTCTTCTTGTAATGTAAACTTAAATTATCCAGGGGATTTGCCGTATTTCCGGCAGTAGGAGTAGTACTTAGTAAAATAGTTGATAACCTGCTTATTAATATTATCGTAGCCAGAGCGTTCTAATACCTTATGTAGCTTATCTGCCAATAGATATCCAAAGCAGCGGTAGAGTCGGTGGAGTTTAGTAGTGGTTAGGTAGCAGGGGTTTTAATTAAACAATTGGGTTATAAATAACTATAGTGACTCTTCCTATAATAAGAAGGGGTAACCAAATCGGCAAACCACTGGTACTAATTTTGTTGGGGTAACTAGGACGTTCTTAAGGTTATTATAATAGACCTTTAGTATATCTATATCTGCAAGATATAGTAGGAAGGGTGTATCGGCCTTTATAATGTGAAACTCAATATTGCTAACTGGTGTATTAACTATAACAGAGCCAATGGAAGGGGTAGAGCTAATGCTAAACTGGACATTAATAGCGCTGGCCTTTAAGGTATTAATAATGGTATTATAGGTCTTCCTATATGTAAGGTATTGTCTATAACCTACTATTAATCTCTTTAAAGCTCCGGTGTTAATTATCACTCTATAGAACTTATTAGAGGTATATTAGCTAGTAGCAACGTAGGCGAATAGGTCCAAGTCGTTATAGTAAGCAGTTAGGTTGGTGCCGGTAATCGTATAGGTAAAGGATTGGTCCGCTAAGTTAGTTACAGTATTAATAGCTCCTTTATGCTGTATCGTTCTAAAAGAGGTAAGAAATAATTTAGTCTGTTCCTGGGTTAGGGATGCTAGTAGTAACTTAATATTAATTATAAGAGCTTCTATTGCGTTATTAACAGATTCTAAATTAAGTTTATTATTATAATCTATTCTCTCGTACTTAGTAATATATTGCTTAGTGTGTCTATTAAAGCGGCGGTTGAATCTATCCTTAAACTTCTTCTTTAATTCATCACGTTCTTCTCTTAAGTGTTTAGATAACTAGCAACCTTCCTTATAGCAAACAAAGCAGCGCTTCTTGGGTAGTATATATCGGTTAGGTGGTCTATTATACGGTCAAGATAGTGGCTAGGGGTACTGCTTATAGTAACGGCGGTTAGTAAAGAAAGCTTAGGGGTTCTTGTTATTTAACTTTTTAAAAGTTATAATGGAAGATTGTAGGTCATTAATTAAGCCAGTTAGACTGTCTAAAGGTTTAAAGCAGGTATATTAATAAGCTAGTAACTCCTAGCAAGCGTTAATAAGTTTATTATAAAGGAACTTATTAGTATATAGGTCTGGGTTAAGACTATACTAGAGGTGTCTTAGTTCTTTAATAAGCAACTATAGGCAGTTTAAGGTTGATTTTCTAGTGTTCTCACCTTTGCTTATTATAGACCTTAAGGTTGTTGAGTTCTATTGCCCTAGTATGCTATACCTATACTTAGGTCCCTTAAAGTAATTGCGTATAGCGTTACAAATTTGGTTAAATAAAAGGGTTATGGTAACGTTCTTAAGGTTAGTATAGTAATGGTTAAGTACTAAGCCGCGTAGCGTTATAGGGTAGGCTTTAACCCTGGCTTCTTAGGGTATATTAGCTCTGCTATAGAGGTTATAGAAGATAGTAAGTTTAAAGTTAAAGTTGTCATCTTCTTTACTGTACTTGTTGTCTTCCATATACATCTTTATAAGGTTTATTAACTCCTTACTAAAACCCTAGTTTGACAAGGTGGGTTATATTAACGAGATAGGTTATATAAGTAAGATGGGTTATAGGGTTAGTAAGGTTAAGGTTAGGGTTTCAATAGTAGTTTGTAAGATTAGATTTTCGGTAGTACTAGTACTAGTACTAGCACTGGCGAAGTTATTCTTAAGGAGGTAGTTAATTCGTCCTAAATTAAACTTCCCTCTAGCTGCTATGTACTCTTTAATCTTAAGCTTAGTCTACTCTATAGGTTCTTGTTCTTATAGGGTGTTAAATAGCAATTTAGGAACTGTGGCGTTCCTATACTTCCTTACCTATACGCTATTAGTCTATAGGAGTAATCGAAGCTTTCTAATATATGTCTGGTTACAGTTTTTAAAGATTTATACTGTAAAGTTCTAGAAATCATTCTTATAGGCTTCCTATAGTTTATTATCTTTAAAGTTATAGACCTTATATTCTAAGGTCTTAAACTGTATAAAGTCATCAATGTCTGTAATATTAATGTCATTGGAGTCTATATTAATTCCTCTGCCCTACTTCTTCTGTCCTTCTCTAACTTATTGCCTAATATCTGTTATAGTGGTTCTCGTGATAATGGGTAAGTTTGTGTAATAGTTATAGGGTTTAAAACGCGTAATAGACGCGAACTAAGGTTCTTTGTCTTATTAAGTTTTTGATTTTTGGGTTCTAAAACGCGTAATAAATATAAAACCAAGGGCCTGTTAGGGGGTTGGTTCCTTAAGTATCTAACGCCTTTTAGAGTACGTGATGGATGCAAACTAAGGGCCTATTAAGGGGTCGGTTCTTTAAGTACCTAAGAACTATGTGTAAAGAATTAAGGGCCTGTTAGGGGGTTGGTTCTTTAGATACACGTCAACTAATACTCCTTAGCAAATGGGTTCGGTAGAGGCCTGCAAGCAGGGACTAATCGAGCTCGTCTCTCTTCGTAGATAATATGTCTCCTAATCTATAATTACTGATCAGTGTTGGTATCACTTCCGGTAATACGTATTGCTATTGCAATAGTGTAGGGGTAGTAACTGATTTTGATTAATGCTTATTGATTCTCCTATTCTATAGGTGGAATTTAGTGGATTTCCTAAGCTCGCTTAGCTTACGTAACTAACCCAATTAGTTACAGACAACCTCGTTCAGACAGTTATGGAAGATGGTAAGTTTAAAGTTAAAGTTGTCATCTTCTCTACTGTACTTATTGTCTTCCGTGTACATCTTTGTGAGGTTTGTTAGCTCCTTACTAAAACTCTAAGTTTAACTCTGTCCCCTAGGTGGTTCTAGTTGCAGGGTTAAGTTAATATAGTTAGGCTCCTATTATAGGGGTAGTATAAGGGTAGGTTGGGGTGTAGTGGGTGGTATTATAAGTAGGGTAGGGTTCGTGGTTGGTAAGATTGAGATTGGGGTTTAGATGGTACTGGTGAAGTTGTTCTTAAGGAGGTAGTTAATTCGTCCTAAATTGAACTTCCCTCTGGTTGCCATATGCTCCCTAATCTTAAGCTTAGTCCATTCTATAGGATCTTCTTCTTATAAGGTGTTAAGCAGGGCTTCTGGCATTATAGTATTTCTATACTTCTTAACCCATACACCGTAAACTTGGAGGAATTGTTAAAGGTTACAAACAGTAATCTGGTTACAATCTCTAAAGGTTTATACTGTAAAGGTACTGAAGTCTTCGTGGTAGGTTTCCTATAGGTTATCGTCCTTAAGCTTATATGCTTTATACTCAAAGAGCTTAAACTCTATAAATTCTTTAATCTCCTTTTTATCAACATCATCAGATTGTGCATTAATTCCCTTACTCCATCTGTCTTATCCTTTATTAACTTATACCCTAATATCTAACATGTCAATTCTTATAACTCTGGTTAAGGTTTTAGGTAAAAATGCGTAATGGACGCAAGCTAAGGGTTCCTTATCTTATTGAGTTCTAAACGCGTGGTGGACGCGAGCTAATTAAAATACATAATGGACGCGAACTAAGGGCCTATACTGGATAGGGGTCGGTTCTTTGAATACCTGGAGACTATGTATAAAGAATTAAGGGCCTCTCTTGCGAGATGGGGTTGGTTCTTTAGGTACACATCAACTAATACTCCTTGGCAAGTAATCTGGTGGTAAACATGCGTGATGGACGCGAGTTAAGGGCCTATACTAGATAGGGGTTGACTCTTTAAATACCTAAGGACTGTGTATAAAGAATCAAGGGCCTCTCTTGCGAGATAGGGTTGGTTCTTTAAATACACGTTAACTGATACTCCTTAGCAGGCGTTCTTGATAGGTTGCCTCTAGTTAAAAAGGGACTGTTTGAGTTCGTCTCTCTTTATAGATAATACGTCTCCTAATCTGTGATCACTAATTAGTGTCCGTATCACTTCCGGTGATACGTATCACTATTGTAATAGTATGGGGTGGTAACTGATTTTGATTAATACTTGATTTATTCTCCTATTCTATAGGTGGAATTTGGTGGATTTCCTAAGCTCGCTTAGCTCATGTAATTAACCCAATTAGTTACAGACAACCTCGTTTAGATAATTAATAAAGCTTTAAAACCTCTGCTTGGGTAGGGCCTTTATAAGTCTATTAGCAATCATCTCCTTTATTGCTGTCTATTAAAATTATACTTGTCTTATTGCGTATTCCTAATATAGCCAGTGTTAATAGATATTAATATATTAGAGCTTCGTGATTAGCTTTGCCGTATCTTCTGTAATTAGTTAGAGCGTCTATATATTGTCGCATTTAATAATTAAGGGCTTATTTAGGCGTAACGTTATTACTTTAAATAGCCTGCTAATAAAGATAGCTTCCTGTTATGGGACCACCCTATAACACCTCGCATACGTCCACCTGTTTCCACCGTCTCGACCTCTATATTAACGGCTCAGTTAATCAAGGCACGTGATGGCAATCTAAGGCAATTTGCCATCACGTGATGGCAATCTACGGCAATCTGCCATCCTCTACTATATTTCGCCGAATTCTATTAAGTTCTGCTAGGACTATAACCTAAAGCCTATTCTGCCCTATATATGTGTTAACTAAGCAACTAAGTTAACGATATATACCCTTTTCTTTCCGTTTCCTTACTTTCTTTCCTTACGTAACGTCTTAACCTTATTATACAGTTTATATATATAGCTTAGTAATATCTACCTTGCTATATATTATCACCGCTTATACTCGCTCTATGACACTATATTGCGTTAACCCTATATACTACCCTCCGAAATGTAAAACGACCCTAAAGCCCTTATGATAGCCGCTAGCATTATATCTGTAACGGTGCTGGGGCAACGCCACCTGCCATACTCAGTGGACCCTGACTCCTGCCAACCAATCAGGATTTTCCATCCCCGGGATGGAAAATCGCCATTAGCTCGCTTACTACTAGCGCCTTAGCGACCCCTTTATATCTTGCCAATCTCTAACAGACTTCTTCTTCTCCTTAGCTTAGTATTCTTATATAGTAGCAATCTACAAGCTTCGGTTTAGAAGCATTTATACAAGCCCGTTACATTATACTAAGCTCTCCCTACATTGCCTGGGAAGGCCTCAATAATATCCCACCCTAAAAAGACCTTCGTCTGCAACAACGCGTTAACGCGTTATACTCAGATATCAAAAAACCCACACTACTACGCCTAAGAAGGCCCTGACAATATCCCACTTTATAGGCCAGACTGTACTTGACCTGCACCTATAAAAAAACCCCGGAATTAAAACTAAATTATACAATTCCAATAAACCTTAGGAAGCTAACAATGGCACCTAAAGTAAGCTTATCTAAAAGACCTGCCTCTACCTAAGAGGAATACGAGGTCCAGTTAGGATCAGAAATTGAAGACAATGACGACGTTACAGGTATATATAAGCAGATTCATGCCCTTGCAGCTAATTAGAAGGTTAATCGTCTTTAAGCCTAAAGCACACAAGAGACTCTAAAGGAGATCCTGGAAAGCCTTACTGCCTTATAAAATAGCCCAGCCTCCCCTTTACGAGGCCTTAGTTAACCCATTCGCTCTACCAAATGCAATACACTAGAGAATATGGATATAATAACGAAGCAATTAAAGTCCGTTAAGCTCCCTAACCCCCCACTATTGTCAGACGGCGTAGACCCAACCTTTAAGAACTGGAGAATCTAGGTGCGAGGAAAGCTTTATATTAACCACAACTATTTCCCCTCTAAAGAAGCTAAAATACTCTACCTCTTCAGTTAAACTATTGGGGACGCTTAGCAATACCTTTAGGCCAAGTTTAAGGATAAGTTACCTATTCGGTTTACATCTGCTAATAAGATAATACAGCACCTAGCTACTATCTATGTTAATCTAAATAAAGTACAGGATGCCCGTTATAACTATAATCGCCTAATAATAAAATCGAACCAATCCTTTACTAAGTTCCAAACTTAATTCTTACACCTAGTAGGCAAAGGCTAGGTCTCCCCTAAGAACTATTATTTGGACCTATATAACAAGCTAACGGTCTGACTACAAGAGAAGATTGTAGTAGCCTTAGACGACCTACCAACCTACTAAAGACTTGTAGCCCGATGTTTGTTGCTAGATTCAGAACTAAAATAAATTAATGCTTACTTTAATTAACTAAAGAGGTCCCGTAGCGACCGCAACCTATTTGCTACACTAACGGGAGCTAGCGTCGGAAGACAAACCATAACCGCCCTTACACTAAAAGCGGTCATGACTGCCTACTAGCAAACCTCGCCTGACCCGCTATATACCATACCTTCAACTAATGCTTATTATAACACCCTAATTGACCCTGCTACGGTTACATGCTTTAATTATGGAAAGGATGGTTACTTTACCACGTCCTGCCTAGAGCTAAAGGATATGGGTAATATTAAGGAGATAGAGGAAGAAGAAACGCCTAATAAGTCAAGAAAAGAAGAACCCTAGGGAAAGACTCCCCCCTAGGGTATCCTATTGATCTTAAAGAGATTAATCTAAGTTAGCTAATGGGTGGAAAACACTTTATAGTTCCATATACAGTATCTTAAAATAGATATGGAGTTAATATAACTGCCCTTATTAACACTAGAGCAAATGGCTTTACCTTTATAAACACTGCTTATGTAAATAACGTTGCTAAGTTCTTAAATGTAAATGCTACCTAACTAGAGAAGCCTGTTTAAGTAAAAGGCTATAATGGCCAAGCCGGTAAGCCAGTTACCCATGTCTTAAAGCTATATATTGCTATTAATAGACGATGCCAGTTTAGTATCCCCTTTTGTATTCTAGACCTAGGGTCCCATAACATAATCCTTAGCCGAAAATAGATGTCCTACTTTAATATTTGGCTAAATGTTTAACAAAGACAGTTTATCTAACTAGAGAGTAGACTGAAGTTACCCTCCTTTATTAGAGAGATCCGTACCAACCATAAGACATTAGCTGTGAAGGCCAATCCTACCCACTAGTAGGATGTTAGGGACCGCGACCTAGCTTTCGCTTAAGAAGATGCCTATTGCGAGGCTGGTAAGAAATCTATACCAACAAGGATACTCCCCTAAAGGACTGCAGTCAAGGAGGACTCTACTTACGGAAGTGGAATAGATAGTGACATAAACAACTTCCAAATTACAGAAATCCGGCCAATAGGGAAGAGGACATACCAATAGGACTTAGAGGATAACCTTTGGAAGATGCAATAAGAGCTAAAAGGAGTAAAGACAACGCCAATACGCCAAAAGCCCCTAAGGCTGTGGACACCCCTACTACCACATAACCCCCCTATAGTAGATATCACAGCAATTAGCGCTATAGGTTTCCACTTTAATATATATTAGAAGGACAACGAGGTCTTTATAACTAGCTTATATAAAATTAACCGGATTATCAACAAGAAGGAAGAAGGGCCAGTAGAGGAAACTAATAAGGAGTTAGTTAAGCGCCTCCTCCCTACATACCTCTTAGACTATAGAGACGCGTTCTCAAAAGCAGCCTTAGATATACTGCCCCCCTACTAAACCTATAATCATAAAATTTAACTAGAGGCCAACAACTCTCTAGGCTACAGCCCCCTTTACTAGCAAACTATAGAGGAACTAAAAGCAACTAAGCAGTACTTAATTAATAACCTCTATAAGGGGTTTATTAAGCCAAGTCAGGCCCCTTTTACTTCCCCTATCCTCTTTGTAAAGAAACCCAATAAAGGCCTCCGCTTCTGCATTAACTATCGGAAACTAAACGCCATTACTTAGAAAGATCGTTACCCTCTCCCCCTAATTAACAAGACCCTTGCACGTCTAAGCCGAGCCAAAATCTTTACTAAGCTTAATGTCCGCCAAGCTTTCCACTAAATTAGGATGGACCCTGTATTAGAGGATCTAACAACATTCCGCACCCGCTACGGTTCTTATAAATACAAAGTTCTTCCTTTTGGACTAACGAATGGGCCAGCCACGTACCAACGGTACATAAATAATGTTCTTTTTAACTACCTTAACGAATTCTGTACGGCATACCTAGACAACATTCTTATATACTTAGACAATAAACTTGAGCACCAAGTTCACGTTAAAAAGGTCCTAGAGAGGCTGCGGAATGCAGGCCTACAAGTTAACATTAAAAAATGCGAATTTGGAGTAAAACAAACAAAGTACCTTGGGTTTATTATTAGCATAAAAGGAATTAAAGTTAACCCTGAGAAGGTTAAGGCGATACGTAACTAGAAACCCCCTTATACTATAAAAGGCATCCAGTCCTTTCTAGGCTTCTGTAACTTCTACCATTAGTTTATCCGTAACTATAGGGTCATGGCTAAGCCTCTTATACAACTAACGAAGAACAACACGCCTTTTGTTTTTAATAATAACTATATAGAAGCTTTTAAGGAGTTAAAGGACTGACTTACCTCCTCCCTAATTCTCCGTTACTATGACCCAGACCTTAAATCAATACTGGAAACGGACGCCTCTAATGGAGTAGTAGCGGGAGTTCTCTTATAGTTATACCTAGATAGCAAGTGGTACCCTATGGCGTTTTTCTTAAAGATAATAGCCCCAGCTAAGTGTAACTACAAGGTACACAATAAGAAAATGCTGGCTATTGTATAATTATTGTCCTAGTGGCGCGTAGAGCTTAAAAGCACAGACTCTTGGATTAAAATTTATACTAATCATAAAGCCCTTAAGTATTTTATAACAATAAAGCAGCTTACTGGTTGACAAGCTAGGTGGGCTGAAATACTCTCCCAATTCTTCTTTATAATTATGTACCGCCCTGGTAGGCAAAATTCTAAAGCTGATGCCCTTACTTAGAGAGAACAGGATATGGAACCACAGGATAAGCTAAAGGCTTAGCACCGGACACGTGCCTTCCTCCGTCCCAAACAGCTCGACCTATGTATCCTTAAGGAACTAAACTCTGAACAGAATGAGCTAGCGCCTATAGAAGGAGAGATCCTAGATAAACTAATAGGACTAATTAACCGCATTCTAATCGCGAACCGCATAGCCAAATTCCTAAAAGCCCTCCGCGATTAAGCTACAGAAAGCGACCCTGATTTGGAAATAGAAGACGGACTACTCTTATACTAAGAACGGCTTATAGTTCCAGATGTTAACAACCTATAAATGGAGCTAATCCGTGAAGCCCACTATTAAGTCTCTACGGCGTACCCTGGTCAAGACAAGACCCACTAACTACTAGCGCCTTACTACTACTGGCGAGGACTCCTGTCTGATATAGAACGGTTTATTAGGAATTATCATGCTTGCAAACAGGTAGATACCCCTAGGGATTGAACCCCTAGATGGTTATAACTACTACCAGTTCCTAAACACCCTTAGCAGCATGTTATAATGGACTTTAAATTATTCCCAAAGGACAAATATGGCTACGATATGGCCTTTGTGGTAGTTAACCGACTAAGTAAGTAAGCCATTTCCCTCCTCTACTTCAAGACTATAACTGTAAAAGATATAGCCCGTATATATGTTAACAATATTTACTGGATCTATGGCGCTCCTAAGTTAATTATCTCTAACTATAGACCCTAATTTATATTGGACTTCTGGGATAAATTCTGCTACATCCTTAGGATTAAGATTAAGCTCTCTACTATATTCTACCCTTAGATTAACGGCCAAACCGAGATTATAAACCAGTACCTTGATTAACGACTTCGCCCCTTTATTAATTACTACTAGGACAACTGGTCAGAACTACTGCCTATAATGGACTACGCACAGCTTACGCTCCCTTATAATAGTATGGGAATGTCGCCATTTGAGTTAATCTATGGATACAAGCCATAAATATCCTTTGACTGGGATAGACCTATAGGACCTGTGACGGCCCGCGAACGCCTCAGCTACAAAAAGGCCCAGACATTCGCTAAGAGAATGCACGGAGCCTGGGAGACTGCCCAAGCAATTATAAAAAAAGCACAAGAGAAGAAAGAGGCCAACGTAAACCAACATTGTTGCAAGGTAGACTTCTATGTAGGAGATAAGGTATGGGTGTTAACAAAGAACTGGAAGACCTAAAGGCCGAGCCGTAAGCTAGACCACCAAATGGCTGGCCCCTATAAGATCCCTGAGAAGGTAGGGCACTCTTTTAAGGTTAAGCTACCAGAGTTAATAAAGATCCACCCTGTCTTCTCTCTAGACCAACTGCGGAAGGCCGCGGACAACCCATTACCTGGACAGTACAATGACCCCCCGCCGCCAATTCAGATTGCAGAGGATGAGGAATGGGAAGTTGAAGAGATCTTAGCAGTTAAGAAAGACCGCGGTACCCTAAAATACCATACAAGCTAGGTAGGTCACAACGAAGATCTAGAATGGTACCCCATATCTAATTTTAAGTACTCTCCCTATAAGCTACAGGACTTCCACCTAGCCCACCCTAACCTCCCTAGACCACCACGCTAATTAGAAAGCTGGATTAAATGCTAGGAAGAAGGGGTAGATAACTATAACAATTTAGATGACAATAAGGAGCTCAGACAACGCCTAAGGGCAGGCTTTTTTGGGAGGGGGGGGTGATATAACAGTGCTAGGGCAACGCCACCTGCCATACTCAGTGGACCCTGACTCCTGCCAACCAATTAGGATTTTCCATCCCCGGGATAGAAAATCGCTATTGGCTTGCTTACTACTAGCGCCTTGGCGACCCCTTTGTATCTTGCCAGTCTCTAACAGACTTCTTCTTCTCCTTAGCTTAGTATTCTTGTATGGTAGCAATCTACAAGCTTCGGT
>Ga0307507_10000701_pt1 | contig 73476 bp, 66 predicted proteins | sample 7_EM_MG_FD_207223 | JGI IMG/M metagenome (GOLD analysis project Ga0307507, IMG submission 207223) | Populus trichocarpa ectomycorrhiza microbial communities from riparian zone in the Pacific Northwest, United States - 7_EM | ecosystem: Host-associated > Plants > Roots > Unclassified | place... | reverse complement strand
CAGCTGACTCGTCCGAGTCAGCTGCGCCCTATCTCGCAACCAATCAAAAACTCATAAAACAAGTCATGTGCCCTAATGGGGTCACATGCGCGAAACCCATGACTCATGACTATGAGTCATGTGCGAAATACATAAACCACATGACCACAATCGTGCGTCATGTCAAAGCCTCCTGACCACAATCGTGCGTCATGTCAAACATCAACCAATAACAATAAACCAATGACACGCTACTGCGTCGCCATGTGAAAGATAACAAACCGATGACTAATAACTATTAGTCATGTGAGAGTCTGCCTTGCTTAGTCACCGTTTGTGACAGTCATGTCAAATATCAACCAATAACAATAAACCGATGACACGCTATTGCGTCGTCATGTGAGAACTTATGAGTCAACTGATCTCATAGCGTGAAAGATAACAACCCGATGACTAATAACTATTAGTCATGTGAAAGTCTGCCTTGCTTAGTCACCGTTTGTGACAACGGTCTCCGGACTTACAAATAGTGCGAGTCTCACAATAAGTACTGTACATTCTATTGAAGGTAGTCGGGGAATTAGTCCAGGCAGTGCACTAAGTAGTGCTCCAAGTGGACTTTTAACTCCCACAGTTGGAAGTAATCAAGGGGAGGATGGGTATGGGGTGGGGTCAGAGAGGAGAATTTATGAACGGAGGAGACCAATTTGCAAGAGTTGGGTCTATTTCCCAGAAAATGGGTCTGAGTATACAACAATAGATGGAAAAGCTCGCTGGCGATGTGCTTGCTGTAAGTTACTCTTTCCCGATCTTAGCATTGATTATCACTCGGTTTTGACATAGAGTGCAGGCTCATCTAAAGGATTAAGTGTGATCTTTGCCGATTCATCCACTAAGAATATGATTCAGCACTTGCATGAAATACATAAAATCGGCAAAGACGGTCCAATTCCACTCAAACATGGTAAGGTATTGATCGAAACAGCTTTTGGGAAAACCCGCCCACAGGTAACTTTCAATACAGACCTCTTCCGCGATCCCCTGCTACGATGGATAATCGAGAACCATATTAGCTTTAGCCAAGTCCAAAAAAGTTCTTTCAGGGTACTATTACGATATCTTGTTGCGTGTGTAAGTATTTTTTACTTTTTTCAATTCGCATTGACAGTCGGGTCAATAGTGGAATATTTGATAAATTTAACTTACATGGATTATCCCTGCAGAGCGCGACCTATACTGAGATGCCACACGCTCTTCCCAGCTCCGCCAATACCATCCAGAGTTGGATTCTAGAGCAATTCCATCGTTCTCAACAGAGTCTGACGCGCTTGTTTCGACAAAGTAGAAGTAAAGTCCACTTTACATTCGATATGTGGACATCGCCAAACTACCGTGCCTTTCTCGGCGTTGTCGCAAACTGGTTGGACTCCGACTATGAACTTCAGAGCACGGTAATTGGAATGCGGAGATTTTATAGGCGCCATACCGGAGACAATTTGGCTGCCTGTTTTCTTGAGATTATTGACCCATATACTATTATCGATAAGATAGGATGCTTCACACTTGATAACGCTACAAATAACGATACAGCACTGCAACATATCGCCCAGCACTTGAAGGAACTAGATATTCTCTTTGATCCCCTACAACGCTGCCTGCCTTGCTTTGGTCACGTAATAAACCTTGTAGTTAAGGCCTTTCTCTGGGGATCCGATGCGGAGGTCTTTGAGGCACAGATATCTACCTATCATGACCTCCAACGTGAGACGGAGGAATTAGAGGCCTGGCGACGGAAAGGGCCTCTCGGGAAACTCCATATTATCATTACTTGGATATCGCGATCACCACAGAGAAGGGAACGATTCCAAGCCGAAGTGAAAAAGTCACTAGGTTCTAATACGAAAGCGGTATCTCTTATTCGTGGCAATACTACCAGATAAGGTAGTGACTACGATTCCCTTATACGTGCCTTTGAACTTCGGGACCCATTGGAGGAATTTGTATCACGAGATCTTCGCCGGAATGAGGATCAAGAAAATGATGGTACACCCGTCTCTCTTTATCTTGATGAGCTAACTCCTGCCGACTGGATTACCCTCCAAGAAATCATGCATATTCTACAGCCTTTCCGAAAATGGCAGTAGATTTTACAGAGTAAGGTTCACTTCAGGCAACTACATGACATATTTCCAGCAATGGACGAACTCCTCTACCAGCTGGAACAATCCTGAGAGCATGAAATACAACACATCCGAACTTCGGTAGACCTTGCCTGGAATCTACTCAATAAGTACCATAGACTTTTTCCTCCTACTTCCTCCCCATTGATTTAGTAACTCTTAATAGCTTACACTTATTAGATATTACACATTAACAGATCTTGTTCCAGCTCACTTCCTTGCAGTCACACTTAATCCAGAAATGAAGTATAAATACTTCAAGAACAAGTGGGAAGCTAGACTAGACTGGATTGAGAATGCCAAATCTACGGTCGAAATGGTTTGGAAATCAGAGTACAAACCTAATTCTTCGCATTCCAATGAAACCATCCTGCTACCAGTCGCCTCTCCCAGGACTCCTTCTGCTCGTCCCCCAGTTTTAAATCCTTCACGTTTTCCCCAAGAGTTATCGCAACTGAGAGATTTACCAGATTGGAAAAAAAAAAAATGACGCAGGCTTATTGGAGACGACCGCGACGAGCTTCAGCGATATCTTGAGCGTGAAACAGAAGATGATCTCCCTAGTGGCCCACTACAGTATTGGATTGACCACCTTGAGGATATACGGCAAAAGGGCTTAGCCCAAATGGCAATCGACATCTTTACTATTCCTGCCATGTCTGCCGATCCTGAGAGGCTATTTAGTAGGTATGTGGACTAACTTAAACTCTTCTCTCCTACCGGACCTTCCTAAACTCTGACTATTGCATTCATGCATGGCTAATTATTCTGAGAGTTCAAAACTATTGCTAACAGATAGGAGGAATCAATTGGGAGACAACATCATTGAGGCATCCGAATGCCTCAAATCCTGGTCAAGTTCCGGTATTGTCTATGGTGGAGTGAACTCAGATGTGAATCGCATGGAGAGCACACTTAAGGCTTTAGAGCTACACTCATTGGGTCTTCGCTCTTCTTCTGTTATTTGAAGTCTTTATTTTTTACTTTTTTTTTCACCACCTCTTCTCTTTCTTTTTTGTCTAAGTTACTAGCTACTCTTTGTTCATGATCATACTGGGTTAGCCAAACACGATTTCAATTCATATAGTATTGGCAAGATCAATCCGATAGGAAGCCCACTGCTAAAATACAAGCTTTTCTTTATAGCTTAGTATTTCGACAAGTGGGTTACATATTACACGTACAAAGACCTCGATGTCCAAGCACAAGCAAACATCTTATATTACAATTGCAGTTCTAATGTTTTCCAATACTAGTATAAATGCTAAGCAAGACAATGATTATTACTATTTTGGTTTAGTTAATATCTGGAAAGGAAATTAGAGTCAGGAGGGTGAGACATTTATGTGGGGGACGGCGGGGGTAATAGTCCTTAGCTCTAAATTGTCGGGCAAGTTCAGGAAAAGACGGGACGGGACCACGAAATGTCGTCCGTCCTCGTCCTGGCCCAGGACGGACGGACTGCCCCGTTGCGAACACTGACACAAAGTTTATATTAAGCTCAGATAAGATCATAATTGATTGTGATAAGTTGATAGAAAGGAAAGATTTGAAGGAAAATTGCAAACAGGAAGAAAGTTGTGATGAGAGAAAAGACAAGAAGGGAAGAAAAACCGGGATGTGAAAACTTTTCATAGCTTCAGCGTCCTTTGGCTAGTGTATACGCGTACCAGTGCGGCCTCGGAGTCCGGGAACATCCCCTCCTTCCTGTTCTTTCCTCTGCTTTCGTTTCATTTCATTTCTTAGCCGAAGCAATCCTGAACATCTTAACCGCAAATACAAAGTATCATACCTCGCGTTCATGTGAGCCACTCCGTTTCACCCGGGAAAACCTTCTCTCCGATCATTACCTCCTATTTTATTATTTCCAACACTAGAAGTAGGTTTACTTGGCCATTTAAAAAGTCTCCGGAAGCTTTACATTTATTAGTATCTATCTTGGCAGAAAGGGTCCTGACACTTTTTAAATTGCCAAGTATGATACAAAGCATACAATACCGCATGATACAATAATTTACTATATGCTTAGCGTAGATAGGGAGGTGTTATTTTGAGGTAAAGCGAAGAGTAAGAGGAATTAAGCGGATACTTAGCTTAGGGCAGGGGAGGTTAGAAGCATGTATTGGGGAGATATTGTAGATTCTAGAAGCTACGGGAGTGTAGGAAATCATTCAGGGGCGCAATGTATAGCCCTAGTGCTTTAACCGTTTACGGAGAGGATAATGCCGACACGCCTTTCCCCCGTTACCCCGGCGGTGTGTGGAGGGGGGCAGATATGTGGGGAGATACAGAGATAGATGTGGCGATCAATAGATGGATCAGGATGTGTTACTTGTGCTTTATTTACCTACATGCCATTACCGTTGGTTTAGTTTTAGGTGAGGGGGAACAAAGTTGTGGAAGCCACATATCCTACCTTTCCAACTGTACATAGTGTCCAAGTTCCAAGCTAACGCCCATTCTACTGTCCACCGCTGTGCTCCTTATTTCCCCACTTTAACAGTATAGGAGTTAGAATTGCAACTGTCCACTCGGGGGGTACAAGGGGAGCTCAGGGAGTCCGTCTTAGGATCTAAGAACAAAAAAATCACTAGACACAAAATATTTTGGTGTGAAATGCCGTCTCCGAGGACCACAACTTGAGGATGTACCGTACTGTATCGGTTGCTTACAATGTGGTGATGTGCTGTATTATTCATATTATTCAAACGCTAGGAGTTAAGATTTGAGCTCCGGATGCACATCACGTACTCGGCAGGATCGTACATAACGTAAAATCTTGGTGTATCACCCCTCAGTTTTAGGAATTAACTGATTTTCTTATTTACTCTACTCTACCGGTAGGTGCTCTGTGTATGATACCGAGTTAACCTTCGGATAAAGTCCTTAATCTAGTTACCCACACTTGATATACTATACATATTAAAAAGCCTTTGAAGAACTTCCCGAGCCACTAGGGCCTACAAAACCTGTGAGGAAGGGTGAGCGGAAGGGGGTAGATTTAGAGGCGGGCATACGGTGCAGGTAAATTGTGACGTTCAAGAAAGGTGTTAGGAACTAAAAAAATAGGTGCGTTTGGTGTTTATAAGAGGAAAGGTTTATCTCAGAATTCGATAAACGGGCGAATGGCAGACGGCAGAAAGGAAGAAGAAAAGAGTGAGATAAAATCGGAAAAAATGATCAAACTTTGTCAGTGGTTTACTATAAGCTCTTCTCCATCTATTCCCGCAGTGCGCTCCTCTAATGTGTACAAGATGTTTGAATTTCTCGAACTTGAAGGGCGAGGAGGCGGTAGCATATAAGGGCCTGTTTTCCTATAGACGTCCGTCTAACAGCCTGAAACGATGCCGACCATAAAGGGGGGCTTGACAGTGGGGGAGAGTGCGGCAAAGTATAGTAGATGGCGTTTGCCTAGAGTAGGCAGCGTAACTTTTGACGGTCTAGCTACCAGGATCTAGAACCGTGGAAAATTTGTAAAAACACTTTCGCGCCGGTTATCGGATAACGGTTGAGAAGCAAACCTCTAGTCCAACCACCGATTACAAATTCGATTTTTGGGAACGGACTGACGGTTGGGGGTGTGTAAGGGGGACAGAATGGTTGCGTGTTTGGCTAGTGTGCGGTCTAGTATATAGTTTAAAGCCCGTTTATCTCACTAACTTTCTTTGACGGTGGGCACTGTCTCGGGTTGCTAGACGGCCGTATAGGTAAACGGGCCCTAAGGCTCTGGCGTTGCACAAGTAATGCCTAGTGAAATTATTATTGGTTGTTTCTTGGAGGCTCGTGAGGGAAGTCAGCACCACCGGATTTCACCTGTAGGTCAGCTTTGGATCCCAGAACGAGAGAATTGTTCAGATATATCATACCATTCACCCACATTCAGCACTGGTAATTTACCGGCACTAACAGTACGGGGAGTGCAGGCACGGTAAGAGTGCGACCCCTACAGCGAGTGATCTTTGGTGTCGGGGGGAATCAAAAGATACCGTACTATACCGACACTCGGAAGATCTTAGCGGCTTACTTATTTGATACACATGATCTTGGTAAAGGTCCAGAATAGCTTAGGCTTCGACAGAGGTTTAGTATCTGTTCGAGAGGGGCCTTGGACAAAAACTATCCTACCCGTAGATTAGAAGATGGGTGCTAGGGCGGGTTGGTGAGTTACAGGGGTTTTTTACAGCACTTATCCACTTGACCTCACTTCACACTTTTATTTCTTCCCATTTCTGTTTGTCGTTTGGTGCAATCTGTTTGTATTGCGGGTCTTTTGGGGAATTTTGGGTATCAGTGGCTTCGAATTATAAAAGTTCAGCCACAACACGCATGTGTTTCCAGTGAGGTGTGCTTCCAGTGCGACATCTTTCTGGCTCCGTGCTGCTCGCGCGCGAACAACTATGATACTTGTCACTTAATCTCACCCGTGATGCGCAGTACTATTTTTGGACTTGAGGGTCGGGCGGCCAGAGACAAATCTATCCTGGCACCTATGTTTTCCCCGAACCTAATCCAGTATGAATATTTCTCATTTCCACGTAACTTACAGTGCTTACTCTTGGATAACTAAATTACAAGCAATAAAACCTCCTAAGAGCTACCACAAGAAAAGAAAAGAGAAAAAAAAAGAAAATAGGAAGATGGAAATACCGCTAGGAACCCAGCACGGCTAAGCTCAGTCACTTTAAGGGTTCGGGTAGTCGATGCATGCCGTTCAGTAGTACCTACACCTCAAAATGAGATTTCACCACCAGGCATTCTCAGGAAGCAAGGGAAACAAGGCAAGATAAAGGCTCACCTCCGTTTCTTTGGATTGACCATCCCCCGACACCCCATATCCTTGCAAGTTCTCCCACTATTCTCCCACTCCTGCCACCAAGTCCCCTCCTCGTCATCGCCCTGATCAATAAATCTATCCCAGTGCCCACCCTCATAGCAATACGGTTCTTCCTCCTCTGGTGGCATACCGATATTCGAGTCAAAGTCCCTATAATCAAGGGAAAGTCCGCAGCAAGTGAGTTGGCTTATATCGCCGCCCATGTCTTCAATCTCACCGTAGTGCATTACTTGACAGCCGAGGTTGTATTCTTTGTCGAAGATTTCGTGGCAGTAAACACAGTGCGCATATTTTTTGCTTTCGGGGGTGGGGGGCTTAGTGGTAGTAGTAGTAGTGGAGCATTTTCCTGCCTCTGACATGATAATTGCTGCAAGTTCGGCTTTGCTGAGGGAGAGGAGGTGGGAGTTGAGCTCGGATGTATCCCGGAAAGATTGGGCGAGCGACGCAAATGTTGGGATGGGTGGCGCTGCACGTGAGGAGGAGGGGGAAGAGGTGATGCCAACGCGACCGCGTTGAGTAGTACTAGGAGATGATAGCGCAGTAGGGGCCGAGGCCGAGGTAGCTGTGGGACTAGTATCCGGAGGAGAAGGGAGGGGTTCGACTGCTTCGGCCATTTTGTTTAGAGTTGGGTGCCGTGATGGGAACGATTAAAGGGGTGGGGGATACTGCTAAGGTTCACAAGTATAGTCACTACTAGGGGCATGGCGAAACTTAGCGGGCGGCGAACAGGGATTAATTATCATACTGGAGTACCGGTACTACGGGCGGGGCCGATAGATAAAATAGTAAGTGGATCAGATAAGAAAAATTTGGTGAACCTTCTGGCTGGGGAGCACCTTATCACACCCACGTGACTATTTTATCTATCGGCCCCGCCCTAAGTAGTAATTTTTTGTAACCCTAACCTTATTGAGTCCATTTTTTCCCACGAAGTATCCCTGTTCGCCATCCGCCCAGTTTCGCCATTCTCCCGAGTGGTGACTGTACGAAGGTACAGCACGTAAGTTTTGAATATTTTACTAGGAGGGATGTTCGACTAACAGGGGTGAGGAGGTGAATTGGGTAACGACTATACCCAATTCGCGGTCCTTATACCCAATTTGCTGCCTTGGCCCCTGCTAGCGTAACACCCCCTGCTAGTAAAATATTCAAAACTTACGTGCTGTACCTTCGTAAGGGTATTCAAAGTTAAAACAAGAAAATTTCGAGTGAAAGTTAGGGGAGGATCTTGCATTAGGGTGCTTTGCAGAATTAGCCGATAGTGTTGACAGAAACTAAGTAAACATATTTGAGAGGCTCATAAAAAAGGAAGTATCGGTATTAACGCATAAGTTAAGTACTCGGGGTGCTCACGGCAGTAGCTACCTGGAAAATTTTCCCTGCAAGGAATCATCTGGGTGCTTCTTATTGCTGCCACTGCTACCAGATCAAATTTTGTCAATCCTTTTTTTAAATTTCTTTCGTCAAGAGACCATTTTACAAAATAATCATTTTTATCATTTTTTTCCTATCAAGAAGTTATACTACTTTTTACCTGTTAATAATTGATGAAAAGGTGGAGGGAATCATATTCAAGGCTATTAACCGTGAATTTACATCGAAAACGGCATCGAAAATCGGAGTACGCAAGCGGGTGCCGCCAGCCAAATGAGGCTAGCCCGCCTTCTTTGGCATATTGGTAGTTGGAGATTCATGTTTGAATGGGTGCCTTGAGGTCTGTGTTCGACTTTCAGTTGATGTTATCTCCCGGAAGACTAGGAGGGGGTCAACGAACACGGCTCAGCGAACACAAGGTTGAAAAGTGGCTTAGTAAGCGTTACTTCGAGCGACGATTTTGTTTGGTTCTTTCGTTGAACCAGCCGTGCATTTTGTTTGTCACATCTTCCGAATCTTTAATTTGAGCTTGAGTAGTCTTCCGGAACCATAGAAAAGAAAAAAATAAAATAAACTAAACTCTGTGGATCTTCAGGGAACTGTTGATTCCCGCGGTTCGCTCACTCTCATTTGTAAGGCGTGTCAATATGTACAGTACTGTAACTTATGTCTATGTCTATAGGTTCCATCCACCCCCTTTGTGTTACAACATAGTTGGTGTCTAGGTTATACAATAACCCAAATATATACAAAGTTGATTACGGAGATGTATGGAATAACTTAACCCAACGGGCGTGAGAAATAAAAGACATATCAAATGGGTGTATACACATAGGGAGGGGAGGGAGGCAAGTTCGATTAGACTATAGATGTAGATAAAATAAGTTAGGTAAGATCCAAACGATCAAGGAGCGCAGGGGTGGTGTGGGTGCGGCGGTGGCGGGGGGGAATGAGAAATTCCGGGGGAATGGTCCAATCCGCAGACTAGGTACCTGCGGCGGCCCGCCGGTCCGCATGTAGAAGACTGCTTGTAGCGGAGTTGGGCAGTGTTTCATCAGAGTTCTTCCGTTGCAGGGAGCAGCATGTCTGGTTGATGGAGGGAGAAGAGTCGGGACATTTCTTTGGATATCAGGGCCTGTGAGCCCATTTGAAAGGGGCTCAGATAGCTCGGGCGGTGCGGAGGAGAAGGGTACTGCTGGTTGCAGGTTTGCTGCATATCAGGGGATGAAATCTATCGGGTCCCGCAGCAGCTCTATAGCTCTCTCCTCCCGGTCCAGAGCAATTCGCGAGAGTGGGTCTGGCCATATCGGTCAGCGGTTTCGGGATTGACATTCCGTTCCAGCAGTATCCTCACGACCCCCTCGTTCCCGTTACACGCAGCCCACAAGAGCGGTGTTCGGCCATCTTCGTCAGCTAGGTTGGAATTGACGTCGTTCCGTTCTAGCAGTGTCCTCACCACCCCCTCATGCCCATTCCCCACAGCCCGCGAGAGCGGTGTTTGGCCGCGCCTGTTAGGTGTGTTAGGATTGACATCGTTCCGCTCTAGTAGCATCCTCACAACCCTCTCATGCCCATTGCACGCAGCCTGCGAGAGCGGTGTTTGGCCGTATTTGTCAGGTGTGTTGGGATTGACGTCGCTCCGTTCTAGCAGTATCCTCACGACCCCCTCATGCCCATTCTCGGCAGCCCGCAAGAGTGGTGTCCGGCCATATTTGTTAGGCGTGTTGGGATTGGCGCCGTTCCGTTCTAGCAGTATCCTCACCATCCCTTCTCGCCCTCCCCTAGCAGCCCAAGCGAGCGGTGTGCTACCATTCAAATCAATTGCCTCCACATCCCATGCATTCATCTCCAATAGAGCAGCCAGTATTTCCACACATCCGAGGTATGCCACACCATGAAGCCCTGTAAACCCAATAGGCTTGTCTTCCTGATCAAAAGGCCGGTCTAAGAAATGTACCCCATGCAATAGCAGCAATTTCGAAGATATGTGGTCACCGTATCCATCGAGTAGTTTCAATGCAAGTGCTTTCACACTTTCGGTCGTTTCCCGCTTGGCATGTGTACCCCAGTGACAGGAAGCATATTCCACAAAGGGAATGGTTAGTGGGACCGAACGAAGAGTAGGCGAAATGGCCCTGACCTGCTGAAAGTTGAGGTAGGTCAAACAGGCTTCGGCAATCATTGAGTGGGGCTTAATGAATAAGTCGGAATTATGGGAGAGGTATTCTTGCAGAGTGTAGTGGACAAGACGAACCGTAGACGAGGATTTCTCGACCGTGACGAGCCCCAGAGAGCATGTCAATAGTGTTTCTACCGCAGGAGTATTCTGAGTATTTAAATCCGTGGATCCTTCTTCTATTCCAAGGGCGTGACATAACTCGTCGACATGTAATGGTCGCTCCGAATGCGATATCCACATTAGAACTTCCATACCGAGCTTCGACCTACTTCTTTGTTGTGCCTTCATTCGTGATATGGTTGCCGCATAAACATCACCCAGACCCCTTCCTTTAGTCATCTCGTCAAGCTTTTTCCTTCGCTGGTGGAGAGTAATCTCGCCCAGGATTTCATCAATGTTCAGAGAAACAAGAAGGAAACTAGGTATCACGATTAGTTAATAACGACTTAGACCAGTATTGGAAATGTACTTGATATTCAAGCTTACATTTCCGAGATCTTCTCCGGAATTACTCTCATAATATCCGCCCGCAATTGGTCATTCATTGCTTTAGGAGTTGTATCACCCTTCAGTCTCATCTCTAAGTAACTCTTAATATCATCCTGGGTAGGACTGATAGGTATCTTGACCGCCTTACTGAAATATTCCACGATTTCGTCGTCGATATGGGGCCTCCCGGTAAGAAATATCCGCACGTTTGGTGATCCCCGGGCAATTTCTTGAAGCGACTCCAGTAGATCCCGTCGGTGTTTCGGAGATAACTCGTCTAAAGCATCAATGCATACAAATATCCGCTGTAGCGATGTGATGGTCTTCATCAGAATTTCTCGCATATCCGGAAGTCGGAGACCTCGACCGCCAAACTCTTTTTTGGCCTTTTGAAAAGCCTCACGTATATGCTCCGGAATATCCCCTCTGCTGGCAAGTTGCTTGAGGATGGCGCCTAGCATATTTATTGTGGACTGCTCTTGCTGGGAAAGAAAATCGCAGTAGAGCCCCACCACAGCTGCGTTTTTCCCTCTAGCCTCATCGCAAAGGCTATCAACCACAAGAGAGCTATTATTTGCCACTCGTTAGTGACCCTGCATTGCCCGTCTCTAGACAAGGGGCCCTCCTACTTAATATACGTTTTCCCCACCCCCGGATTCCCGTAACAGAACAACACTGACCCAACCCAACCATCTTCTGCATCACGCCAGTTTCTGAACTCGCTGGTTTCTAGTACCCAGTTTCCCACGCCATCGAGTCGGTCGATTCGCACGCCTTGGTGTCGTTGCTGTGGTTCGAATGGTGATAACCACTGTAGAATTTCATGCCTCTCAGCGTCTGGTCCTGCAGCGATGTGGACAATATTATTGTAGTTCGCCAACGAGTTGAACGAGTTGATATTCCCGGTGACTTGCTGGTGTCCTAACGACATCTCCGCTAGAGTTAATTATCTGAATTCCTTTTTGTCGTGATAGATAGGATGAGATAGTGCGCAGTGAGAATTTGACTTCTCTCGGAGTTGAGGAAATTTCTAGGACTTGAAGGGAGAGGATGCGGTAACATACGTTGCACAAGTAATGCCCAGTGCAATTATTATTGGTAGTGTCTTGGAGGCTCTTAAGGGAGGCCAGCGCACCACCTGATTTCACCGGCTCTCAGGACGAAACAATTGGTAGGATAACGTTCGCTTGCGCCGCACTCGGCGCTAGTAATTTACAGTGCTGCTAAGCACAGCCCAATCTTCACAACACTCTCATGGTCGCATCCCGGTACCGTATCAGCCGAACATCCCCGAGAATGCACAGCCACTTCAACAAGGTTCACGTTTCGAGATTCGGTAGTTTGGCTTCAAGTACTGTAGATCACCAATCGAAATCATAGCTTGTTTATAAATTTTATCATCCCATTAACTTACTCCAAATCAACCATCATCCTAACCGAGAGTCCAAACAATTGTTCTCACTCCAAGTGCTTGAAGAACTACAGGCGCTTATCGGAGAAACCGAGGAAACCGCCTCACTTCCCCCCCATTGCCCTTTTTGTTTGTAGTTCTCGCTGCGCATATCTCTCCATATTATCATAATAAATAATAATTCCCATTATGGATTACACTATGACAATTATATCCGACCAGATCCTATAACGATGTTGTGATACACCGAAAGCCTACTCTAGGCCAAGTCCGAGAACAAGGGAGGGGCTATGGCAACGAGGCTCGGCAATCATATTCAAAACTATTGATCGTGAATTTACGTCGAAAACAGCCTTGAAAATCGGAGTAGACGAGGGGGGTGACCAGCTAAATAGGCTAGTCTACCTTCATATGCACACCCTAAGACTCACGCTTTGAATAGGCGCCTTAAGGCCTGTTTTCGACCCCCGGTTTATGATCTCCCTGTATGCTTTTCTTCAAAACCATATTCCACCTCCAAGCCACGCAATCTATCTCACCACCCTACAACCAATCCCACCCAATAAAACTTTCCTCTATTTTTTCCTGCCTTCTTCATTTTTCATTTTGCCCTTCTTCAATTCTTTCTTTCCTTCTGTCCCCTGCTCCCGTTCTGCTTAAATTCTTCCTGCTTCTGTCTCTCCTTTTTTTTCTTTCTTCCTAATTATTTTTGACAATTACTTCATGATTTCTCTCATGCTAATGGAATGGACTCAAATAACAGTGCTGTTGATTCCAATGTCACAATATCCGAACATTACATATTCGAGTATATTCTTCAAAGGGGCCATAGATTGTAACGGGGGGAGAGATTTACCTGGAAGGAAGAGCTAACTTGAACAGTTATTATTACCACTCAAAGGTCTTGGCATCGGATTTCGCCCTTGGCGCCACAATCTCAGGATACTTTAATGCTCCAAACATGCTTACCGAACAGGAACCTCAATTCTCTAGTGCAACTCCATCTTCATACCCCCCGAAACATACAACCATTAGATCTTCTCTTTCCCCAAAGTTAAACACAACCTAAGACCCATCACATCTCATCACTCGCCTACCAATATTGCTCAGAAGGCAAGTTTACATGCGTAAGGTACCATTCGGTACCCTACCACATGCTTATCAAATATCGCTAGCCGGGTGAGTAATGGGAAGAGATACGGATTTAAACAGCATGAAATACAATACCGAATGGCCACAAGTGGACAACCGGCAACCTTGTTCTCTTCCATCATTCTTAAATCAACGGCCATGGCAGGAGTATATGGAAAATCACAAAGCCACCCTCACCCATCCTCTATTTGCCGCTCATGTCCGCTTGCTTCCCCACATACCTGCAGTCTTTCGCCTACTCCTCTAATGACAAGAGAAAAAAAGGTACTCTGTGTAATCCCTTGAGAAAAGAACTGCTTGACAAGGACTTCAGCTCTCCCATGCTCTTAGAGCAAATTCCTGAAGCTAGTTCTATTATACCTTAATCTCCGTAGCCTTCATGCATCCCTTTGACTGTCCATCCTCCTACCCATCCATCAACGGAAACATTTTCCCAAATTCCCGAACCCTCATTGACTAATAAAACTACCCCTAGAGCATGCCAAGAAGTACCAACTCGTCCTCAATTGTCAGAAGGTAAAGTGAAGTATTGAGAGGAATTAAGGAGATAGATGCCCTCGGGAAGTGGAGGCTAGGAGAGATATAGCAATTAGCCGTGGTCCACTCACCAATTATAAAGCGAGCTTGGAGAGCTCGGCACTAGGATCAGAATAAATCACCACCCAAAACCAAAGATTTTAGTGTGAATACCGTTTGCGGGCACCGTAGTTTACTCATGTAATTTATCTTACTATATCGGCTCTATATGATGGTTACGTACCGTATTATTCGAACACTAAGAGGAGTTAGGATTTGAGCTCTAAATGCGCACCATGTACATAACCAACACCATCATAATAGGCTATTGGTAGATCAACCTTCAGTTTTAGGACTTAACCGATGGTCTTGCACAGTACTCTACCCCTCCCCTGATGCAAGTACTCTCCCTGCGACCCTAAGCTAGCTGTTGGAGAGAGTTTTTAACCTAGTTCCCTACTTCTAAGGTACCCCTTCTATCGGGCTTCTGATGCAGATCGAAGAGCTTCCATAACGCTTGTCGAGCGGCTAGGGCTTACAAACCCGGCAATGAGGGTGAGTTGAAGGGTAGATTGAGTGGCTACGATACAGTGTATTGGAAATTTTGATGTTCAAGAAAGGCAGTAGGAGCAAAAACTAGATGTCTTCGGTATTAAGTTTGAAAGGTTTAAGGCAAAATTCGGTAGATATGCGAGCGAAGGACGGGTTGCCGAAAGAGAAAATAAAAAAGGGACGAGAGAAAAAAAATATTTAAACTCTGTGGATCACTCACTATAAACTCTTCTCCATTGATCCCGGTCCGCCCACCCTCATGTGTAAAGAATGTGCCTATATGTAGCTTATGTCTATGTCTATGAAGCTTCTATCCGCCGCCTCTATAATCCAACATGGTTGCTGTCGGGGCTATGAAATAATACAAGTATAATATTATTATACAAAATCAATTATGGAGCTGCAGAAAGTAACTTAACCCAATCGATATGGGAAATAAGAGACAACCAAAAGGATCTATATATACAGGAAAAGGAGTTGAGAAAGGTGCTAATCGACTACCGGTGGATGTAAAATAGGTTGGATAAAACCCAAGCGATAAAACAAAAAGCGAGGGAGGGGAATGAGATAACGAGAAACTCCAGGCTATTGATCCAATCCGGAAGTCTGGCATCTGTGGTTGCCTATCAGTCTGCATGTGGAGGACTGTTCGCAGAGGGCTTAAAGCTAGGTTTAGTCAAGTTTATTCCATTGGCGAGGGTGTGGAGGTAGAGTATGCTTGGGAGGAGATGTAGTGAGTAGCGGATGAGAAATTTTTTGTTTTTACTATAGATGGCTTACAAGACAAGTGTAGACTTCATTAAATTTCAATCTTTTAAAAAAATTTCCACCCCCCTGATTCTCGTATCCTGTATCCTGTTTGACAAAATACCCCGTTCAATTCCCTGTGTCAAGAGACTTCTGATGTTGAAGGCATGTGATATCAATGACCGAAGGTCTATATTTCCTGCTTTAGTTACAGAACTTAGGCCACGGGAAACCTCCTCCGTCATATACAAAAATATGCTCAAATCTCAGCTGTAAAAAATGCACCGCTCCTTCCCAAACTGCAATATCACATATGCAAAGAAACCGATCATTAGGGTATGACTATGTTTTAACACCGCTGTATCTAGGGGCTTATGGGGTTGCCTAGATTCACCACAAAACCTGTACTTGTGTTATGATACGCTCGGATAGGGATGCTGAGATTTTCCCGTGGCCAGCTGCTGTGGGTTGAGCGCTACCATCAGTTAGCAGACTTGGTCCGTCCAGACCTAACTTAATGCCTCAAACATGTTCGCCCGAACAGATCGACAGGGGCTTTGGTTCTCCAACACAACTCTATTTGCGTACCCCCTGAAACGTACAAGGATCGAAATTTCTCATTCCCCCCATTCACACGACCCCAAGACCCATCACGGGCCATCACTCGTCTAGCAATGTGCTTCCACGTCATTAAACGTTTTATTGTGCAGCGGAAGATTATTGATTAAGTTCTCTAACTAGCTAAGAGGAACAGAAACGGTATATATATACCCTATTGTGATAACGCAATCCATGATGTAGAATACACACTTCCACCTACGCTCTCGTATACGCAATAGTGAGTAGGAAGCTTCAAGCAAATCTCTCGTACCTCTACCCGAAGGACCATTTTGCAACATTCCGCACTTGTTGGCCGCAGTACGCGTATGCACCGGTGGGACACGCAACGCTTGAATTCCCCCCCTCGTTCTTCCCTTAGCTTTCATTTCTTTCTTTTCTTAACCGAAGCAAAATCCCGAACGCCTTAACCACTTAATGCAAAATTCCTTGCGTTCACTTGAACCACTCCTCTCCCCTGGGTAAAACCTTCTCTCGGATCATTACCTCCTATTCCATTATCTTCAACACGAAAGGTAAGTCTACATAGCATACAAAACGACACGATAAGATAACCTAGCATATGCTTAACGAACACCGTTAGCCAGGCAGTCATGGACACCAGAGATGTGAGAAGAATAGAGAAGAATAGCTATCGGGAGGTAAAACGAAGAGTGGAAGAATTAAGGGATGAGGCGGCTCGTGGAAGGAGACGTTGGGAGTATATATTAGAAATATATAATTGATTGGAGTGACGGTGCCCCCGCGCATAAGCGGAGTTTAGAGGTTAGAAATCTGAAGCCGAGGCGGTGGTGCCAGAGGCAACGTTGTAGAAAAAGTAGGGAATATGCAATGACATAAACTGCCTGCTGTGGGATAGTTTTCTGGCCTCTTAATTAGTTACCAAGAGTTCTAACCCCAACTTCTAATTTTCCCTTGTGGGTGGGGCGCCGCCGCTCTGTTCTAGAAATTACCGGAGTGTTTCAGATCGTCCAGGAGCATAATAGATTGTTCTAGTGCCTCAGTCGTTTCCCGGGAACATTATGCGGAGGTGTCTTCCTTTTTGTTATCACAGGGATGTGCGGAGGAATGTGGACACGCGGGGGAATGCGGACACGTGGAGAGATACAGAGATAGGTATGGTGATCGATATAAGGATCAGGGTCTGTTACTTGTAGTTCATTTGTATACCTTTCTTTATTGTTAGTTTATTTTAGATAAGAGCGAACGAAGCCGTGGAAGCTAGATATCCTACCCCCCGTACATAGTGCCCAAGTTCCAAGAGAGCCCTATCATTGCGCTCTCCCCCGCTGTGCTATCGATTTTCCTACTTTAATAGTATCAGTGCTAGCAGTTGCCCCACTCACGGATTACAAGGAGAGCCCAAAGAGTTGGCCTTGGGATCTCAGAACGAGGCGAATGATTACCTGATAGCAAAGATTTTGGCATGAGATGCCGTCTGCGAAGACCAGTACGTGTAGACTTAATTTACTACACTGTATAATACCATATTGTTTATAATAATACGGTGACTCGCCGTATTATTTGAACATTATGAGGAGTTAGGGTTTGGGCTCTGAATGCACATCATGTAATCAGCAGCGGAATCATAACATTAAATATTGGTACATTAGCCTTTAGTTTTAGGTACTGATGGGCACGATCATAATCGATCAGATTATGGGGGTCATGATCGATAATGATCTGATCGAGGGGACTCTATGATCGAATGATCGATCAAATGGGTTGGCCTGATCGATCATGATCGAGCATGATCGAGTGATCGAGTGATCGACCATGATTGCGCCTTAGGACTGCTCGAGCATGATCCAGTGATCGAGGAGCGGGTTATCTGTGAATACAGAGTGGCTTGTCATTTTTATTCCTGGTCCAAAATCTAGCTTAAATTTAGTGGCTTTTCACATTTATTCTTGGACGAGTATTTGGTTACTTGAGATTAAAGAGTTTTAAATGGATAGCTGTTCTTGACTCGGAAACTTGTATATATATTCTAGTTAGATGTTATCATTATTATTAAAGAGAGGAATTTGGAATACATAAAGGGTTGGCTTTAAAGTTGCACAAAGGAAGCTATCTGCTGGTGAGTGACCGATTACGATCGAGTTTAGTCGAGCAGTACCATGATCGATGAAATCGATCAGATCATAGTTACAATGATCGATCATGATCTGATCGTGTCCATCACTAGTTTTAAGACTTGCCTGATGCTCTTTTTGACAGCACTCTACCCCTGGAGTAGGCATTCTACGCACGATACTGAGTCAGTTTTTGGAGAGAGTTCCTGACTGAGTTTCGCACACCCAAGGTGCCCCTTCCGTTGAGCTTCCAATACATAATAAAAAGCCCTTCCCACACTTTTCGGACGGCGGGGGCTTGAAAAACTAGCAGGGGAGGGAGGGCAAGGGGAGGGGGGGCAGGTTGAGCGGTGGGGGTATGGTGCATTGTAAATTGCGATGCTCAATAAAGGGTAATATGAGAAGAAAGCTGGATGTCTTTGGTATTAATAAAGAGAAATGTTAATCTCACAATTCTGCAAATAGGCGAGTAGCGAAGGACGGGTGGTAGAAAGTGAAAAACAAGAAAGTGAGAAAAGTGAAAAATAAACCAAACTCTGTAAATCGTTCACCATAAACTTTCCTGCGTTGGTTCCCGCAGTGCACCCACTCTAATGTGCATGGGATGTATTTACATGTAACTTATATCCATATCTAGGAAACTTCCGTCCACCCCTTCTACAATACAACGCGGTTGCTGTCCGGGTTATACAATAATACAAGTATGGTTCCGGAAACCTATACTGTACTCTGTACTAACTTTCTGACGAAAAATGTGACAATTTTGTATGTAACGCCAAGCGTAACACCTCTAAGATGGTAAACCCCAGCCCTGAAATATTTGTCAGCATATAGGAGATGGAAATATGAGTGAGAATATATGTTTTACGTGCATAGTATGATGCTGGTATTCTCAGCCCTCTTAAAATATTTAACCATCTATTCCTTCTATCTATATATATACCTACTTAACTTAAAAGTCCTACAAAGGCTCCTGATATTCATAAAATATATTTTTAATATAAATTTTATCGCTCTTATCTTATGTAACTCTGCCTTACATAATTCAACTTTAAGTGACAAAAATCTCAAGGTGTTACACTTGGCGTTACAGGCAAAAGTGTCACATTTTTCGTCAGAAAGTTAGTACAAAGTATAGGCTTCCGGAACCATATATACAAAGTTAATTATAGATATTCATGGAATAACTTAACCCAATGGGCATGAGAAACAAAACATAAATCAAGGGGTTTATATATAGAGAAAAGGGAGTAGAGAAAAGTGCTGATGGGGTACGGATATATATAAAATGGGTTAGATAAAACCCAAGGGATGAAAAAAGGAGACGCGAGGGGGATGGGGTGGTGTGGCAAGAGTAATGGAGAAATTCCAGATGAATGGCCCAATCCGAAGGTTTGGCGTCTGCGGCGGCCCGCTAGTCCACGTGTGGGGGGGCTACTTGTAGCGGGTTCAGGATGGTGTTTTGTCAGGTTTCTTCCACTGCTGAGAGGGCATGCCTAGTCAGGAGGAGAGTCGAGTTGTATCCTTTGGATATCAGGGCCTGCGGGTCCTTTCAAAAGGGGACCCAGATAGCTCAAGTAGCTGGGGAGGGAGAGCTCAGTCAGTTAGCTGCAGACCTGCTGCATATCAGGGGATGAAAACCTCCGGGTTCCGCAGCAGCTCTACAATGCTCTCATGCCCGTTCAGGGTAGCCCATGAGAGTGGTGTCTGGCCATATCGGTCAGCCGTGTCAAGATTGACGCAGTTCCGTCCCAGCAGTATCCTCACGACCCCCTCACGCCCATTCCGCGCAGCCCACGACAGCGGCGTTAGACCATATTTGTCAGCCATGTGGGAGTTGACCTCATCCCGTTCCAGCAGTATCCTTACAACCCCCTCATGCCCGTTCTGTGCAGCCAGCGAGAGCGGTGTTTGGCCATATTCGTCGTCGGCCCCCTCGGGATTGACGTGGTTCTGTTCCAGTAGCACCCTCACGACCCCCTCATGCCCATTCCACGCACCCCGCGAGAGCGGTGTTTGGCCGTATTTGTCAGGTGTGTTGGGATTGACGTCGCTCCGTTCTAGCAGAATCCTCACCACCCCCTCATGCCCATTCCGTGCAGCCCACAAGACCGGTGTTTGGCCATATTTGTCGGGTGTGTTAGGATTGACGTCGTTCCGTTCAAGCAATATCCTCACCACCCCCTCACGCCCACTCTCAGCAGCAAATGAGAGCGGTGTTTGGCGATATAGGTTGTCAGGTGTGTTGGGATTGACGTCGCCCCGTTCTAGCAGAATCCTCACAACCCACTCACGCCCATTCCGTGCAGCCCACAAGACCGGTGTTTGGCCATATTTGTCAGGTGTGTTAGGATTGACGTCGTTCCGTCCTAGCAGTATCCTCACGACCCCCCCATGCCCGTTCCGCGCAGCCCACGAGAGCGCTGCTTGGTAATATAGGATGTTAGGTTTGTTGGGATTGACGCCGCTCCATTCCAGCAGTATCCTTACGACCCCCTCGCGCCCTTTCCTAGCAGCCCAAGCGAGTGCTGTGTTACCATTCAGATCAGTTGCCTCCACATCCCATTTTTTCGTCTCTAATAAGGCAACCGTTATCTCCACACATCCAATGTATGCCGCACCGTGAAGCCCTGTAAATCCAATAGGCCTACCTTCACGATCAACAGGCCGGTCCCGATCCGGCATCCTACATAATAACAGTATCTTCGAAGATATGTGCTTATCGTATCCATCGAGTAGTTTCAATGCAAGCGCTTTCACACCTTCAGTTGTTTCCCGCTTAGCATGTGTGCCCCAGTAACAGGAAGCATATTCCACGAAGGGAATGGTTGGTGGGACCGAACGAACAGTAGGCGAAATTTCCCTGACCTGCCGAAAGTTGAGGTAGGTCAAACAGGCTTCGGCAATCATTGAGTGGGGCTTAATGAATAAGTTGGAATTATGAGTGAGATATTCCTGCAGAGTGTAGTGGACAAGCCGGACTGTGCATGAGGGCTTCTCAATCGCGACAAGCCCCAGAGTGCATGTTAGAAGCGTTTCTATCGCAGGGATATTCCGAGTATTCAGGTTCATAGATCCTTCTTCTACCCCTAGAGCGTGACATAACTCATCGACATGTAATGGCCGCTCCGAATGCGATATCCACATTAGAACTTCCATGCCGAGTTTCGACCTACTTCTTTGCTGTGCCTTCATTCGTGACAAGGTTGCAGCGTAAGCATCACCCAGACCCTTCCCTTTGGTCATCTCGTCAAGCTTTTTCCTTCTCTGGTGGAGAGTAATCTCACCCAGGATTGCCTCAATGTTCAGAGAAACGAGAAGGAAACTAGACGTCATTGTTAGTGGATAATAACTCAGACTTGCATTGGAAATTCACTTGATATTCTAGCTTACATTTCTGAGATCTTCTCCGGAATAATTCTCATAATATCTGCCCGCAATCGGCCATCCATTGCTTCGGGAGTAGTGTCACCCTTCAACTTCATCTCCAGATAACTTTTAATATCATCCTGAGTAGGACTGATAGGTATCCTAACCGCCTCATTGAAACATTCCACGATTTCGTCGTCGATATGGGGCCTCCCGGTAAGGAATATTCGCATGTTTGGTGACACCCCAACGATTTCTTGCAGTGACTCAAGGAGCTCGCGTCGGTGTTTCGGAGCTAATTCATCTAAAGCATCGATGCATACGAATATCCGTTGGAGCGACTGAATAGTCTTCTTTAGAATTTCTACCATATCGGGAAGTCGGAGACCTCGGCCGCCAAACTCTTCTTTGGCCTTTTGAAAAACCTCCCGTATATCATCTGTTACTCCTCCTCTGCTGACAAGTTGTTTGAGGATGGCGCCTAGCATACTTATGGTGGACTATTCATGCTGGGCAAGGAAATCGCAGTAGAGTCCCACCACAGCTGTGTTTTTCCCCCGAGCATGATCGCACAGGCTATCAATCACCAGGGAGCTATTATTTGCTACTCGTTAGCGACACTCGCATTTTCCTTCTCCAGGCTAGGGGCCTTCCTACATAAGATATGTTTTCCCCACCCCAGGATTCCCGTAACAGAACAACACTGGCCCAGTGCAACCATCTTCCCTATCACACCATTTTCGGAACTCGTTTGTCTCAAATACCCAGTTTCCCACGCCATCGAATCGATCAGTTCGCACGCCTTGGTGCCGCGTCTGTGGTTCGAGTGGCGATAGCCACTGTAGAATTTTATTCCTCTCAGCGTCTAGTCCGGAATCGATGTGGACAATATTATTGTAGTTCGTCAACGAGTTAAACGAGTTGGTATTTCTAGTGACCTGCTGGCGCCTCGGCAACATCTGCGCTAGACTTAATTATCAGAATTCAGGTTTTATTTTGGTGAGAGATATGGATGGATCGTGTGCAATGAACGTGAGTTCTCTTGGAGTAGCGGGAACCTTTACCCAAGAGAGAGAGGAGATGGTAACTTATAAGGCTCTGGCGTTGCGCAAGAATGCGCAAGTGCAATTATTATTGGTAGTGCTAAGGCGGCTCTACGGGAAGCCAGCGCACCACGAGACTTCGCCTGCAAATCAACCTTGCATCTCAGAGCAAAAAGAAATCCGTCAAAGGTTCGAATGGAAAATACCGGGTACTTTTTACTTGCACCGCACTCAACACTAGTAATATACAGTGGCCTACTGTACTGCTAAGCATGGTACTTGTACCGGCCGTATCATCCGAACACGACGGTGAACACACAGGCATAATAACAAAGTTGACGTCCCGCCTCTTTGCAAAAGCGGACAGCTTCAGCTTATTACAGTTTTCCTAAAGGTTGCGAAGATACTCGCTGGACAAAAGGTTGCGAATCCCTCTTTCTCTCTTTTCTTCCGAGCTCTCCGCTCAGTTAGCACTTGGCAAGCCACTGAACTCGAGAATTCACAATATCTAATTCTCTAGAGCAAAATTCTCAGTACCGCCCCTAGTGGATGCTCTTGGGCAATCAAGCTCTGAAAAAGAAAAAGAAAAAAAGCTCGGGAGCTGTGGGCCCCTTTCGCAACCTTTCGGAAGGCCACAGCATCCCATCATTCGTTAGGCACTGAGCTAAAGAGCACGTTAAGGAGGTGACAAGATCAGGAAAGTATCCTTCCTTAACTAGGAATAAATTACCAGGGATTCAGAGTGAGACATATTCCGCCGCGCACCGACGAGCAGAGGGATACCCAACTGTGCCAAGGCCCCAGCCGATCAGGCAATTGGGCGCAGCTGCAAACCTTGCAGCCCGGCTACACGCCCCGAACAGCTCAAGCGAAGAAATACCCACCCCTCCAAAACCCTGTTCAAGGACTAACCCTGCTATCCGAGTAGATGGCGTTTACCTACTCGAGTACTCGTACCGGTGCTTGCACTCGAGGACTGCAGCGTGCCGCCCTGCGTCTGGTGGGATTTCCAAACGCACCTGCAAGGCAATAGAGTGACGGCGCCCCGCGTAAAAATGAAAGTTGGAAGTTGGAAGTTGGAACTCTTGGCGAATATTTCAGAGGGAAGAAAACTCCTTCACAGCAAGAAGTTTGTGTCATTGCGTATTCCTTAATGTTCTCAAGCGTTGCTTTGAGCATGGCTGCCAAGGCTTAGGACTTCTGACTTCTGACTTCTAACTTTGATTTATGCACGGGGGCGCCGTGACTCTAATGTCATCTTTTGATCGCCTACTTGCACCCTCCGGAGCAATACCAGGGGTCAACTTGAGCCCGTTGACACCGCAGAGGGATGTACTTGAGCAGACTACGAGTAGTATGCTTGAGAGATGTAGCACACCACCAATCGGAACTTTTTATTATGATAGCTAACTTGCCAGACAAGAGTAGAAATCATTAAATCTCAATCTCTTGAATTTTCTCCTATTCCCTGACGGCTTTTGTTCCCTTATCCTACATCGTGTTTGACACACCGCGCTGTTCAATTCCCTGTGTCGGTAGACCTGTCATGATGAAGGAATGCGATGTCAGTGGCCCGGGGTCGATATTTTATGCCTTAGTTAGCGAACTAAGGCCATGGGAAACCCCCTCAGTTGTATAGGCATATACTCTCACCTCGACTGGAATAAGAAATATATCGTTCCTTCCCAAACTGCAGTATCCCTACCGTAGCATGTAATTAACGAACACCGTTTGCCGGACTAGTTATGGGCACCAAAAATGTAAGAAGAGTTATCGGGAGATAAAACTAAGAGTGGAAGGAGTTGAGGAGATAGGTCGTTTAGGGAAGGGGAGGTTAGAAGGATATGTTTGATGAGGGTGACAGCGCCCCCGTGCATAAGCGAAAGTTAAAAGTCCGAAACCAGAAGCTGGGGGTCATGCCTGTGGCAACGCTGTAGAAAAGGTAAGGAATGAGCGATAACACAAATTTCCTGCCGTAGGGTGGTCTCCTTCCCTTTTAAATAATTTACCAAGAGTTCTAACTTCCAACTTCTAAGTTTCCCTTCTGGGTGAGGCGCTATCACTCTATTCTAAAAGTTGCGGGAGTCTTGCAGATCGTTCGGGAGTATAATATACTGTTCAAGTGCTTCAGTCGTTTATAGAGAACATTTTACCGACATGTCTTTCCTTTGCTATCGCTAGAAAGCTGAAGGAATGTGAACAATGGAAGGATTGCTGGCACGTAGAGAGATACAGAGATGGAAAGTTTAGGATGTGTTACTTGTATTTCATTTATATGCTTGCCTTTGCTGTTAGTTTAGTTTTAGATGAGGGGGAACAAAGGTGTAGAAGCTACATATTCTACCCTTCCTACGTACGAGTGCTGTATATATAGGAAAACCCCGGCAACGCATTTCAAGCGGTGGGAGCCTACGAGGCTGGTGATAAAAAATTGTTGGTGAGTAGAATGGCATGTATCATAACCCAAACTACGCTGCCTTATACTTTCCAGCCACCACATTCTAAGTCTATAAAAAATTTCAAAAATAAATATTAGGTCTAAAATTCTTTCAAATATCTCTCCAAGTGCTTACCGATTATTAAAGAATTGTCAGCTACTCTGGCGCGCAATGTTGTAAAGCCGAAGTTGAAAACAACTTCAAGCATTGCCATCCCCCAGACAAAATCGTCAGAAATTGCGCCAAGAGCAATATACCGGCCGACCGAGCTTTCTCGACAATTCGCTAACTGGCCTAGATACAGAGTTCTCAAGGGTTGGAAAGTGAGATCTGGGGGAATTATTGTACATATAGATGAAGATTTGGCCCAAATTGCTTCACCAGACCAGTGGCTAAGAGGTTGTGAATATGGTTGTTGTAGGTGGGAAACCCTTATATACACTGCTCATCGATTGTGGCGCCAGCCTCGTTACTGTACAGAAAAGGTGAGGAAGAGTGAGGGGAAGGGGGTAAATTCAGCGGCGAGGATATTATAAATTGTGATGTTCAAAAAGGGTAGCGGGAGCAAAAAGCTAGATGTTATTGGTATTAATAAGGAAAAAGGTTTATCTCACGATTTGGTAAATAAGTGAGTGGCAAGGGGTAGGTGGTAGAAGAAAAAAAGACAAAAGGGAGATAAAAGAGGAGAGATAGACTAAAGTCTGCAAATCGTTCACAACAGGCTCCTCTGCGTGAGTTTCCGCAGTGCGCCCACTCTCATGTATATAGGATGTGTATATGTAACTTATGTCCATCTCTATGAAGCTTCCATCAACCTCCTCTATAATACAATACTGTTGCTGTCTAAGTTACGCAATAACACAAGTATATATACAAAGTTAATTATAAAGATGCATGAAATAACTTAAGTTAACCCAATAAAATTAGGCATGAGAAATAGAAGACAAACCAAAAGGGCGTATACACAGAGGGAAGGAAGGAGAGACTAGTGCTAATAGACTACGGATGTATATAAGGTAGGTTAGATGAAACATAAGCGATGAAACAAGGAGCGCGGAGGGGGAGAGCGTGGGTCCGGCGGAGGGGGGGGGCAATAAGGTAACGAGAAAGGTTAGGCTCCTTTCACTGCTGAGAGGGGTAGGTGAGGTCGGTGGAGAGAGATCTGGTTTTATCCTAGGATATCAGGGCCTACGGGTCCTTTTGAAAGGGGGCTTAGATAGCTCAGGTAGCTTAAGTTAGAACGGTTCTGCCGACCGCAGACCTGCTGCATGTCAGAATGAAATTGTTAGAATCGTTAAATGTTGCCGGCATGCTCTAGAGATAGCTTTTCTATTGTTTAGATAAGGAGTTCAAAGATGCGCTTTGGATCGATGTACCTGCCGGAATCAATATGGGAGGGTGAAAAGGGTCAGATGCCTGGAGAGTCGGACGACCGGAGGCTACGAATAGTGGGAGTCTTTGCCTTTCTTTTTGTTAGCATGGGAGTACACAAGGCTGAGGGAGACATGCCTGGAAGAGAATGGATATGTGTGGTGATCGATGAGAGGATTGGAGGATCATTCGTCCACGACTTATATCTACTCCGGTCTTTACCGTTAGTTAGTAAGTTAAGTGAATGAGAACGAGCGAATTTCCCCACCTACCTCAAAGTCGTGTGCTGGCGATCGGAGTCGGATTTTTGTTGCTTTAACTCTTTGGCCTCTTGTTTTCGCCGTTGTCGTTTAGCAATCCGTTTAGAAATCCGTCGGGTCCCGGAGGGATTGACGTCGTTCCGTCCCAGCAGTGCTTTCACAACCCCTTCGTGACCGATTTCGGTAGCCCGCGATAGCGGCGTTAGGCCAGATTTGTCGGGTTTGTTTGGATTGACGTCGTTTCGTTCTAGAAGTATCCTTACGACCTCTTCATAGCCATTCTCAGCAGCAAACGAGAGCGGCGTTCGGCCATCTTCGTCAGTCGTGTCGGGATTGACGTTGTCCCGTTCCAACAGTATTCCCACAACCCCTTCACGCCCACTCCGCGCAGCCCACGATAGCGGCGTTAGGCCATATATATCAGCCGTGTTGGCATTGACCCCGTCCCATTCCAGCAATATCCCCACAACCCGCTCACGCCCATTCCCCGCAGCCCACGATAGCGGCGTTAGGCCATATTTGTCAGCCATGTCGGGGTTAACGTCGCTTCGTTCTAGTAGCATCCTCACGACCCCCTCATGGCCATTCTCGGCAGCCCACGATAGCGGTGTTTGGCCATCTTCATCAGCCGTGTCGGGATTGACGTCGCTCCGTCCCAGCAGTATTCTTCCAGCCCCCTCACGCCCATTCCGCGCAGCCCATGATAGCGGCGTTAGGCCATGTTTGTCAGCCGTGTCGGCATTAACCCGGCCCCATTGCAGAAGGATCCTCAAAACCCCACTATGCCCACCCTCGGCAGCAAACGAAAGCGGTGTTCGGCCATCCCCGTCAGTGGTGTTGGGATTAACGTCGCTCTTATCTAGCAGCATCCTCACAACCCCCGCATGCCCACCCCCGGCAGCAAACGAGAGCGGTGTTCGGCCATCCCCATCAGCGGTGTTGAGACTGACGTTGTTCTTGTTTAGAAGCATCCTCACAACCCCCTCATGGCCATTCTCGATAGCAAAGGAGAGCGGTGTTCGGCCACCTTCGTCAGCAGTGTCGAGATTGATGTCGTTCCGTTCTAGCAGGATCCTCACAACCCCCTCATGCCCATTCTCGGCAGCCCAAGAGAGCGGTGTTTGGCTAAATATGGTGTCAGCTGTGTCGAGATTGACGTCGTTCCGATCCAGAAGTATCCTCACGATCCCCTCACACCCACCCTCGGCAGCAAACGAGAGCGGCGTTCGGCCGTCTTCATCAACAGTGTCGGGATTAACGTCGTTCCGTTCCAGCAGTATCCTCATAACCCCCTCATACCCATTCCGTGCAGCCCACAACAGTGGTGTTTGGCCATAGTTGTCAGGAGTGTCGGGATTGACGTCGTTCCGTTCTAGCAGTATCCTCGCGACTACCTCATGCCCGTTCTCGGCCGCAAACGAGAGCGGCGTTCGGCCATATTTATCAGTTGTGTTTGGATTAACATTGTTCCGTTCCAGCAGTATCCTCACCAACCTCTCATGCCCACTCCGCGTAGCCCATGAGAGCAGTGTTCGACCAGATTTGTCAGCTATGTCGGGATTGACACCCCCCCGGTCCAACAGTATCTCCATAACCCCTTCGTGCCCAATTTGGGCAGCCCGCAATAGCGGCGTTAGGCCATATTTGTCGGCCGTGTTGGGGTTGACGTCGTTCCGCCCCAGTAGTACCCTCGCGATCCCCTCATGCCCATCCTCCGCAGCCCAAGAGAGCGGTGTTCGGCCACCCTTGTCAGCAGTGTCGGGATTGACGTCGTGCCGTTCCAGCAGGATCCTCACGACCCCCTCGCGGCCATTCCGCGCAGCCCACAAGAACGCTGTTTGGCCATATTTGCTCGGTATGTTGGGATTGACGTCGTTCCGTTCTAGCAGTATCCTCACAACACTCTCGTGTCCATTCCGTACAGCCCACAATAACGGTGTTTGACCATAGTTGTCAGGCGCGTTGGGATTGATGTCGTTCTGTTCCAGCAGTATCTTCACGGTCACCTCATTCCCACCCCCGGCAGCCCGCGAGAGCGGTGTTCGGCCATATCTGTCAGGTTTGTTGGGTTTGACGTCGCACCGTCCTAGCAGTATCCTTACGACCCCCTCGTGCGCACCCGCGACAGCCTGCGAGAGCGGTGTTCGGCCATATCTATCAGCCGTGTTGGGATTCACGTTCTTTCGTCCCAGCAATATCCCCACAGCCCCCTCATGTCCATTCTCGGCAGCGAACGAGAGCGGCGTTAGGCCATTTTTGTCACCCGTGTTTAGATCGACGCTATTCCGTCCTAGCAGTATCCTTACGACCCCCTCATGCCCACCCCCGGCAGCCCACGAGAGCGATGTTCGGCCATGTCTGTCAGCACTGTTGGGATTCATGTTCTTTCGCCCTAGCAGTATCTCCACAGCCCCCTCATGTCCATTCCCCGCAGCCCACGATAGCGGCGTTAGGCCATTTATGTCAGCCATGTCGGGATTGACGTCGTTCTGTTCTAACAGTATCCTCACAACCCCCTCATGCCCATTCCGCGCAGCCCGCAACAGTGGTGTTTGGCCATAGTTATCAGCCGCATTGGGATTGATGTCGTTCCGTTCCAGCAGTATCCTCACGAGCACCTCGTGACCGTCCCTCGCAGCCAACGAGAGCGGTGTTTGGCCATATCTATTAGCCGTGTTGGGATTAGCGTCGTTCCGTCCCAGCAATATCCTCACGACCCCCTCATGCTCATCCTGCGCAGCCAACAAGAGCGGTGTGTCGCCATATTTGTTAAGTGTGTTAAGATTAACGTCGTTCCGTTCTAGCATTATCCTCACGACCGCCTCACGCCCAGTCAGAGCAGCCCACGATAGCGGTGTTAGGCCATATTTGTCAGCCGTGTTGGGATTGACTTCGCTCCGTCCCAGCAGTATTTTCACCACCCCTTCCTGCCCTCTCCTAGCAGCCCAGGCAAGCGCTGTACTGCCCTTCAGATCAGTTGCCTCCACATCCCATTTATTTGTCTCCAATAAGGCAACCATTATCTCCTCGCATCCGAAGTATGCCACACCGTGAAACCCTGTAAACCCCGTAGGGCAGTCTGCCTGATCAAAAGGGCGATGCCGAATAGGAAGCTTACGCAATAACAGAATCTTCGAAGCTATGTGCTTATCGTATCCATCGAGTAGTTTTAATGCAAGCGCTTTCACGCTCTTAGTCGTTTCCCGCTTAGCATGTGTGCCCCAGTAACAGGAAGCATACCCTACAAAAAGAATGGTTGGTGGGACCGAAATGACCGTAGGCGAAATGGCTTTGACTTGCCGAAAGTTGAGGTAGGTTAAACAGACTTCGGCAATCATTGAGTGGGGCATGACGAACAAGTTGGGATTATGGGAGAGGTATTCTTGCAGAGTGTAGTGAACAAACTGAACAGTAGACGAGAACCTCTCAACTATAACAAGTCCCAGAGTGCATTCTAGTAGCGTTTCGACCGTAGGAATATTCCGAATATCTAAATCCATAGATCCCCCCTTTACCCCAAGGGCGTGACATAACTCGTCGACATGTAATGGCCGTTCCGAATGCAATACCCACATTAGAACTTTCATACCGAGTTTCGACCTGCTTTTTTGTTGCGCCTTCATCCGTGATATGGTTGCCGCATAAGCATCACCCAAACCCTCCCCTTCGTTTATCGCGTTAAGTTTTTTCCTTCTCTGATCGAGAGTAATCTCGGCCAAGATTGCATCAATGTTCAGTGAAACGAGAAGGAAACTAGACATCACGGTTAGTGAATAATGACTTGGGCTTGTATTGGAGATGTATTTGATTCTAGCTTACATTTCTGAGATCTTCTCCGGAATGGCTCTCATAATATCCGCCCGCAATTCGTCATCCATTGCTTTAGGAGTAGTGTCACCCTTTAGCCTCATTTCTAGGTAGCTCTTAATGTCATCCCGGGTAGGACTGATTGGTATCTTAACCGCCTTGGTAAAATATTCCCCAACTTCGTTGTCGATATGGGGCCTCCCGGTAAGTAATATTCGTATGTTTGGTGAGACCCGAACGACTTCTTGGAGCGACTCAAGGAGCTCCCGCCGGTGCTTCGGAGCTAACTCGTCTAAACCGTCAATGCATACAAATATCCGCTGTAGCGATGTGATGGTTTTGTTCAGAATTTCTAGCATATCCGGAAGTCGGAGACCTCGACCGCCAAACTTTTCCTTAGCCTTTAGAAAAGCCTTCCGTATATGTTCCGGGATATCTCCTCTGCTGGCAAGTTGCTTGAGGATGGCGCCTAGAATATTTACAGTGGACTGTTCCCGGTGGGAAAGGAAATCGCAGTAGAACCCCACCACAGTTCTGTTTTTCCCCCTAACATGATCGCTTAGGCTATCAATCACTAAGGAGCTGTCGTTCTCTACCCGTTAGTTGCCCCAGCATTGCCCTTCTCTAGACATGAGGCCTTCCTACCTAATATACGTTTTCCCCGCCCCCGGATTCCCGTAACAAAACAACACTGGCTCAACACAACCATCTTCCGCATTACGCCATTTTCTAAACTCGCTGGCTTTTAGAAGCCAGTTTCCCACGCCATCGAGTCGGTCGGTTCGCACACCTTGGTGTCGCCGTCGCGGCTCGAGTGGCGATAGCCACTGCAGAATTTGACGCCTCTCAGCCTCTGGTCCTGCCGCGATGTTGGCAATACCAGTATTACGGTTGTTCAACGAGTTGACACTACCGATGATCTGCTGGCGTCCTGACGACATCTCTGCTAGAGTTAATTATCCGTTTTTTTTTCGTTAGAGATAGGTAGGTAGGGTTCGTGTGCAATCAAGATTTGACTTCTCCCGGAGTTGAGGGAAGCACTAGGGCCTAAGCGATGGGAGGCGGGAACTTATGGGCTCTGGCGTTGCACAAGTACCGGCAATATCCTATGCAATTATTAATATTATTGAGGCTCTGAAGTTAGCACACCACCGTATTTCGCCTGGATCTCAGCAAAAGATAAAAGAGCCAATGGTTTGAAGGAAAAATACCTTCTTCTTGCACTACCCTCGACACGAGCAATTTACCCTCCTACTGAGCTTCGTGTACTAGCTCTTTACAGCACTCGCATAGCAGTATACCCATCCTGTGATCCAAACACTGCTGTGAACGCGTAGGCTCTGCTCACTCGTTGTTCATTATGTTACCACAGCAACGGTATGGATTCGGCAGAGAGCAGGGAGGAGATAGAAAACAATTTCCAACGTGCTCTTAGAGCTCTATGAGCCTACAGGTAGTGCAGAGACAATAGAGTATAATATTAAACGAAGCGGGACAAAAGTAATCATTGGTCTAGCCCGGGTCTTACCAGGTACTCAAGTACTCGAGTACTTGGAAACGAGCCACTATATTTTTATCCTTTGTCGTTTTAGAGCATAATATTTCCTGCTAGCTCACATTACTACCATTCTTAAACTGTTCTAGTGTTCTACTAGTATTTGCAGGTCCTGAAAGTTTGGAAATCACACCTTCTCTTGGCAAATATGCGAGATAATGCGTACTGGTGGGCAGAGCCTCGCTAAAGTTGGCGTCCTGCCAAGCACTCACGCATTCGCGCCAAGTTTTGTAGTACGGTACTCAAGTACCGTACGAGTACGTGCTAGCAGCCAATGGCTTGGAACATGAATACTGAGCCTGAATCTAAACTGGGCTATCATTCAACTAGTCGCAGGAGTTTACTGATTAGTTTTGTATAAATATTCATTTAAATCGGCTGCAAGTTAAAGCTTCGGAGGGGATAATACTCAATAGAGAGCTTGCGCAAGGAGACCTAGGTAGGAAAACAGGTTATTTCCAGTTAATCTAAAAGTCTTGGACACCCAGGTAGGTGGACCCGGAAGAAGTGTAAAACAGGGCTTTTCAGACCTGTAGAAATTCGATTGCCAGCAAAACAATAAATCAGCCATAACACAGTGCACTTTCCACTTGGATTTTTTCCAATGTTGTGACAGGTCCTAGGGAGATATTTCCTTCACCAATGGTTAATACTGTCATGTCATCTTCAAATTTTTTGCTTCCCCAAACTGGGATTCTCGGTTATGGAGGTCAAGGACTGTGGGAGAGGTCATTGAACACATAGCGTCTTAAAATATTCGGTTGCTTGCTTGCGTGTTTTCTTTTCAGCAGAGTTGATGTTTGCCCCCAGATTTACCGGATAAAGAGAGGACTCTGAGAACCTTGAGAGAAGGAGTGGACGAGAAATCGAATTTTCCTGAGACCCGCTTTTCTTCGAGTAAATGAGGGGCCCATCAATACCTTCGAAAAACTACCCTACTACTATACTATCTTCTCATCCGTTATCAACCTTATCCGCTATGAATCCATCACCGGCCGGGAAGTCTCCTTGGTCCGTTGCAGCATGGGATGCTCGACACCCGTACCGACCATCGCATGACTAATACTCTTTATGGTTACTCGAACTCGAACGTGGGGAATGTGTCCTACAGCTATAATAACACTATCCAAGTGGGAATAAGGGAGGATACTTTGAGAATTCAAGAATGGTTATCTCCACTGGAACCCCATTAAAGGCATCAGGATGTGAGAAACGGTCGCCTCGATAGCGTTGGGGAATGGCCCGAATGGGCTCTGCGGAGAAGTGAGCTCGAGTCATGGTGCAAGAACCAGGAGCAATCGGTGAATCGTACACTACTATGCTCGGGGGTCAAGGGGTTGGCAAGACCTATATAAGGTAGAAGAGTATTTTCCAGAAACAATAGACGATGCTTACAAGCAATAAAATCAGTTCATTAGTAATAAACACCTTGCGGAAACAAAATCGGGGACAGAATATCTGTGTTATATTTCTCTATTGCGATTACCAGCCGGAGAAGGGCCAATCGGCGGTGAATATGGTAGGGAGTCTAGTTCGAAAAGCGGCTTTGAGAGCACCGCTGATTCCGAGTGAGATTAAAAGTGCTTTTGGCGAGTCGAAGCAGGAAGGTGGCGATGGTCTGCAGTTGCCGGACGTGGCGAAAGGTGTCTCTTCGGAAGTGCTTGTTTTTCTATGCTTATAAATTATCTTTCCTCTATGTTACTAGACTCTATTCTCTGTATCCATTTCACTAGAATCCCAACTTTGCATACTCATCAACTATGGCAAACCTAAGTGCAGAAACATGAAAGAGATAATAGGAGGGAAATCATACCAGCACTCCGGGGCGGGGGACTGATTTCGAGCCAGACTTGTTTCTTGTATCTGCACAAAACCTGTCCAGGTCTACTGGGCTCCCGGCAGTGATCCAAGCCGTCCAGTCCGTCCGTCTTCAGGGGAGGACGGGACGGACTACGCCCGGGAAGGTGAGGGCCGGACGGACTGTATGGAACTATAGTCCTATGCTTGGACCACCAATACTAGCCAAGTTGAAATCACATACCTCCAATGAATCATTTTCACCTCATGAGACATCACTCGTACCGTCCCCAGCGGTCCACCGTCCCTTGCAGTTCTCCACCGGCCCTTGAGATTAAGGTTAGGGTCAACACATGTTGTTATCACTCGGCTTGAAACTTTACTCGCGCCGAGAATAAGTCCTCAGACAACGGGTGCAACTACAATCCCCGCAAAATTCACCCATCACGATAACCACAATAGCTATTGCAAACGCAACCACAACGGTAATATCTATTGATACTAAGGCCGCTATATTAGAGTCGCTCCCTCTCTCTAGGAGCCTGGCCTTTAGTAACTTAATAGGACCTCTCATTTTGGCTTTGGCATCAACATGAGTCATTATGGTATTCCGATAGTTGAGTATTATGGGGAATTGTGGTTGAGCCCGTTATCTCAGGACTTATTCTCGGCACAAGTACTTGCGGGGGTAAAATCATTTGGGATATCCACAGGTATCATAATTACGCGACCGTGAGCACGGTAGCCAGCCTTGCAATATATGTAGTGCCCCGACTCCATTCCACATACTAAGTCTCACCGTGAGAGGATAAATTGAGAGTGTGTGAGATGAAAGGTAGTATGAGTTGGTTTTTTAACCCTAAGGTATAAGGGACCCCAAGATTATAGAGAAAATACTCCTATCTGTGGAGTTTGGCTTTTTCTGAATACAGCTTATCAGGTCCTATTTATCACGACTTACACACACAGTATTAATAAACCGGTGATTAAACTCCTGTACTGGCCTGAGCTCAAACCTACACCTCCGAATAAATCATTTTATCATCATGAGACACCACTCTTGCAGTCCCCTGCCGTCCCCTACAGTCCCCCCGCGGGCCCCGCTGGGCCCCCGGACGGCTGGGAACACTGGCTCCCGGAGAGATCTCGGAGGATGAGTTTAAGATTTCTCTTTTTATCTAGCTCATGTACATAAACATATACTTTCAATCCAGTATTGTAGGACGGAAGAAGATCTCGTGTATAGAAAGGCACTTAACAGCCAAGTGACAGATTTTATCTGGAATACTAAGGATATCCATGACTAACTCTATCTACCCCAGACGTGAGCTACTATAGATTATTAGAGGGGCAAAAAGTAGGAAATATGGTAATTCAAGTCAGCTTTTTGAAGTATTCACCGCGTTTCACATTGCTTTGTGATAAGTTCTAGTATCATCTACTGTTTTACATCTTTTTGTTCTATTTTTTGTTCCTACAAAAAAATAGGAGATGCCAAAGCCTGCATCCTAGTCCTTTTGCGCCATTGTTGTACCTTCTACCAGGTGCTCGGATCCCCGGGGATGGGAAAGTCTTACTTCATGATAACCCCCCTGCGCTTCTGAGTGGCAGGCATTAGAATCTGTGTTCTAGTGCATGTATTATTCGTGCTATTGCTTTTTTCATTTTCTCAGCTTACCGGAAAAACTTAAATATACCTAAATTAATTATTCATCTCGGTGCTATGCTGTTGAAAACTCTCAATACTGGAAATAGGACGAAAAAGGGTAGTAGAAGGCGGGCTTCTCAGTCCTTCCGAAAGGCATAACAAACCAAAATTTACCCACGGAGCTAGTTCTAACGGCACTGGAGTTGATCCAATGAATAGAGTTGTGTCGGAAATGTTACCTCAATGTGATGCGTGGTACGGATATGTTCGGCAACTCACCGGGCGACTTGGGACATATGGAACTAGGAAATGGCTAGAGTCATATTGATGTATATTCATGCTACGGATTGCTATAAGTACGGCGGCCTCAGGCGCGTCTATAGGCGAACAAGCAAGATAGTATCTATCTCTCTCTTTCTCTCATTGATTAGTCCTATTACTTTACACATTGACTTCAGCCTTTTCTGTGTGACCTCCGACAATTTTGTTGCGATATGCTACTCTAATATCTTTGTTTTCTTTGTTGTTTAAGCTTTCCTTTGTTTATCTTCCTTGTCGCTAGTCTGTTTACACTGGGTATATGCGAGGAGGAAGGCTATATGAGAGTTGTGTCAATCATTATCTCTTGAGATAGGTCAATCAATTAACCTTCCGCTGCTAAAACCTACGCATTTTCACAAAGCTGCCAAAGTGTAAAGCGAGTGATATGGTGTGAAGCTGGGTGATAAAGAAATCCAGTGGGTTCTCGAACAAGATTATCCTAGGGTGTGTGGATTCACGAGCAGTGGTGGTAGTGGCAACAGAGCGAAATCAAGGCGGAAGAGATGCATAGTATAGGAGGCTGGTGATTCGGGAGGACCGCGACTATCGGTGGGCCGTGTAAGGACTACTAGGTTTTATGCACTGTACGATACACGAATAGTTTGATCCAGGCGTGTTGGCCAAGCGGTCTGATATTATAACTTAGGATAGATTGGGTTTAGCGGTGACGGATTTTGTTGGAAGTCTTTGACGCTGCTCGGCATGCTCTGGCGGTAGTTGGTTTATTGTTCGAACAAAGGGTTTGGACATGCGCTGGGGATCGATGTAGCACAGGAAGCGATACGGTATGGTATCCAAAGAGTTGGATACATGTAAGAGCCAGGAAGGAGGACGAAAGCGCTAGGCACACGGACGCTACGAGCAGTGGGAGTTCTAATTATCTTTTTCTTTTCTTTTATTAGGACGGGAGCCCGCTAAAAGGGAAAAGGGGCATATGCGGAAGAGAGAAAGGAAAGGATCTACTCCTGTCTCTACAGCTAGTTAGGTAGTTAGTTGAGTGTGAGCGTGATAGTGAGCGAGAGTGAATGCGAAGACTTCCCCGAAGTCGTGGGTTAGCGGTCGAAGTTTTTTGTGTTGATTTTCTCTTGGCGTTTCGTTTCGTTTCGCCGCGACTGTTTCGCCGTATTGTAGTCATCCCTATCGCCGTTTAAATAACAATCCTGCCCTTTTGTGAAGCTGTAGTAAGTTAAGGATTTATGGCAGTGGTCTGTAAAAACTGCGGGGCTGAAGGCGTCATGCAGGTAGGGAATGTATTTCCTTGGCATGGGAATGATTGGCTTGTGCGATTATGTAGAGCAACCAGAGCAGGTATTATCCGTGGACCAATTTAACCGCTCATCAACGAAGTAAGCAAAGTTTCGTCCATGACAACACTCCACCACCAATCCCACTATCATTAAAGTTAAGAAAAAAATATCAAAAATGTAAGTATATCTATTATACTATGTATTCTACACTGTACTTGCATTTTGATTTTTTTTCCCCGGTTTTAGCAATTGTGAGGGTTGGTGGAAGTGTTGTTATGGCCAATGTTTTTCACTTTTCGTTGATGCGCGGTACAGTATCTACCATCGCATGGCCATACTATTCACAGTGACTTGAATTCAAACGTCGGAAATGTATCAAATATAATAGCATTATCAACGTAGGAATAGATTGAAAGACATAATTATCTCCACTCGAACCTCAAGAAGTCAAACCACGAATGTCAAACTCCACTCCCGACCGCCCCTGTCTATCGGAAACAGGAGATTGTAGCACTGCTCTAGCCTCGGGTAATCCTAGCCCTTATTGCTTAGTCTTAACAGGAGATTTGCCCACACTGCCCTTCTCCACACATCTACTGTACTCGAGCATGATACGTGCATCCCATATCGCAGCTCTTTCAGCACAGCTCCCGCCCCCTCCCTGGCTGTTCCGGATTTCAAATTGGACTAAAGGGTCTCAGCTATTTAAGAGATAATTATCCAAAAATCGATACTGATGATTTATTTCCTTGGCATGGGAATGATTGGTCTGGGCACGCTGGTGAAGCAGCGGGGGCCCTGCAAGGAATCCATCCCCGCCTTTCTTCGTTTGAGTGGATCCGGGGCTCTCAAACTCTTTGACAGACTGCCCAACTACTACCGGTATTATCATCTTTCGTGTTACCGAACCTTATACGTTATGAGTACATCGCCGACGGCGAATGAAGGCCCAAGTCTCCAGGGCCCTGGCACCCAGCTCGATGCCCACAAAACACTTGGGCAGACATGCCTAGTTTATCTAAACTATGAGCTAGTGAAGGGGCTTCCGGCCAATGACCTTTCAAACTTTCGAGACATTCCATTTCTTGAATATTCTTCTTTGTATTGGGGAAGCCACGCAAAAGCGAAACTCTCAGATCGAGCGAAATCACTTGCCCTAAAGCTGTTAAACCAATTCAGCAATCATATATCCGCTACCTTCCTTCTCCACCAGATAGATAATTTCCACTTTCATTCATCTACCCATCACCTATTTCCCGGTTTACACTGTGCATCCTACTTTGGAATTGTTGGGATCGTGGACGCTTTGATGGAGACAAAAGGCTATGATATCAATCAGCGTGACTGTATGGGTTTGACATCGCTCATACATGCTGCTCGGGAAGGGAATGAGGAGGTGGTGAGACTATTGCTCACACGGGATGGCATCAATCCTGACATGGCGTGCGAGGATGGTCGAACACCGCTCAGTGGCGCTTGTGAGAATGGACATGACGGGGTTGTGGCACTACTACTAGCACGGAGCGATGTCAATCCCGGTAGGCCAGACAATGATGGTCAAACGCCGCTATTTTGGGCTTCTGGAAATGGGCATGAGGAGGCGGTGAGACTACTGCTCACTCGGGATGATATCAATCCCGATATGCAAGACAACGATGGCCAAACGCCGCTCTGGTGCGCTTCTTCGAATGGCCATGAGGGGGTTGTGAAACTCCTCCTCACTCGATATGATGTCAGTCCCGATATGCAAGACCACAATGGCCAAACACCGCTCTGGTGCGCTTCTTCAAATGGACAGGAGGCGGTGGTGAGGCTGCTGCTCACTCGGGGCGATGTTAATCCTAACAAGTTGGACAACGGTTGTCAAACGCCGCTCTGGTCCGCCTGTGAGGATGGGCATGAGGGAGTGGTGCAACTACTCCTCGCCCGGGGAGACGTCGATCCCAACAAGCCAAACAACGATTGCCAAACCCCACTTTGGCGCGCTTCTTTGAATGGGCATGAGGCGGTAGTGACCCTACTGCTCGCTCGGGGCGATGTCGACCCCGACAAACCAGACAGCTATGGTAAGTCCCCGCTCGGATGCGCTTCTTTGAATGGGCACGGGGCGGTAGTGACACTACTGCTCGCTCGGACCGACGTCAATCCCAACAAGCCGGACAACTATGATAAAACCCCACTCGTATGTGCTTCTTTGAATGGACATGAGGCGGTAGTCACACTACTCCTCGCTCGTGACAATATCACTCCCGACAAGCCAGACGGTGATGGCCAAACGCCGCTCGGGTGCGCTTCTTACAATGGGCATGAGGGCGTGGTGAAACTACTGCTCGCGCGGAACAATGTCAATCCCAACGAGCCAAACAAGAGCGGCGAAACCCCACTCTGGCGTGCTTCTTTTCACGGGAATGAGGGGATTGTTAAATTACTGCTCATGCGGAACGATGTCAATCCAAACGAGCCAGACAACGAGGGTCAAACCCCACTCTGGAGCGCTTCTTGTAATGGGCATGAAAGGGTGGTGAAACTACTGCTCGCACGGAACGATGTCAATCCCAACGAGCCAGACTATCTTGATCAAACTCCACTAGCGATCGCCTCTCTCCGCCGGCATAAGGAGATTGTAGCGCTCTTCCAGCCCCTGGTGGCTCTAGCTTCTCCGGATTAGTCTCCAAGAGACATTTCCCTGCACTCCCTTCCCGTCTACCATGTGCACATAAACATACCCCATTTCCACCCAGCTCCCGTCCTCTCTTTGAGACTCTTTACCGCCACCCGGCATACCGTCTGCCGCACTCTGGACACTCACACCCTCTCTTTCTTTCTTTTCACTTTCCCTTAGCCCTAATCTCTGAACCTACCTCGTGCCTGTGGTTGTCGCTGGAAATCGTTTTTGTTTGTATCATACCGACTTATATGCCTTTAATCTTCTTGGATATTCCGTACTCACCTTTTTGGTACATCGGGGTGTGGGTTGGGATGCTCTGGGTCATTTCTTAATATGTTACCCCTTCGAAATACTTTGTTTTCTACGCTTGTAAATTCTCTTTCTAGCATGATATTATACTTTATTTTCTTGCATTCATTTCGTTGGGGTCTCAACCTCTCATTCTTATCGACGGCGGCTAACCGGAGTGCGGAAACATGAAGGGAAAACCAGTGTTCCCAACGGGCAGGTAGGCCAGGCCCGCCTATAGGCCATATAAGCTTTGTCCCGGCTGCCTGATAGGGCGGCCTGGCTTATACAGCCTAGACCGGCCCACTCATAGCGAGCAGCCACCTCGTGTGAACAGCAAAAATTCACGGTAAATGTTTCCCAATTATAGTATGTACCCAATAAGCTTAAAAATAAAGGAACAATTTCACTTTATCACCAAAAAATAGTAAAAGATACTAAATGTGGTGGATTATTTAATTAAATTAATTGTAGGAGGGGAGTTATTGTTGCGATGGGCTAACTGTGGGTAGCAAGAGGGTGCCCCCTCTCCCTCCATTTATGAAAACTCACTATAGCAAGGCCAAAATCTTGATCCCTGACGTTAGCATAGGAAGAGAAAGGCCAAAAAAACTCCACTCCATCAAGGTCTCCCTCGCCAGAGGCGACCAGACCACAGCTTATCTCACATCCCAGTCAAGACCAAAAAGTCTGCATCTCATATAAAACGCTATTCATCTGGGCGGGAGCTGTCATTGGGATTTGCTATTTCAGATAGGTGGGAGAAGGTATAACTTAACATGAGCTTCTTACTTAGTTAGGTACGGCACTTGCTTGATCTATGCTGCTAACTTCTACTCAAGCTCTAACGTAATTCACCGCTTAGCGGCTCGCTACCGCTATGCGGCTCACCATGGCAACCACTGGAAAATCAAATGTATATTTTTTTTATCTCAATAAATAGTAGTGCTACCCTATTGAAAAATTGCTTGGAAGGTACTTTTAAATATGGAGAATCAGAATCTGGAGTGTTTATTTAATAATAATAAAAAATGCCTCTTGTATACTCACTTTATTATGAACTGGGTGAAATAGCTTCTTGCTTATAATTATAGTAAAGAAAATTGAAACTAGCTATATAAATCATGGTTTAAAAATAATAATAAGATCTTGTAGATCTTGTATTTGATGAATGAACAGCTTTGGTATTTGTTTGTAGCAATTGGGGAAGGTATAGTGACTCTAAAACCTAGTATAGTAAAATATGCATCTTATAAACCTAACTAGATAATATCCGCACATGGGGTTCATGTAATGTTAAAATCCTTTGTCATGCACTTCAATTAAGTGTTCTAAGCTAGTATATCAACTTTCAAGACATTTGGTTAAGCCTTGCAAATGTTATTCCATAGTTATTGAGATAGAATTTTGAGAGAGATACTATTCGCCAGCAGCAACCATGTATGCTACACATGCAGGATAAGGCTTAAAGCTCTATTATATGGTCTAACCATGTGGTTAAAGCTATAGTATAAACCTTAGCCACCCTGGGCATGGAAATTAGGAGATTTTGCCCCTCAACTCCAAACCCGCGAAATTTTGCTTATAATATATCATGTTTGCTGAGTTAAGATGTGAAATCTCCTAATTCCCAGGCCCAGGCTGGCTAAGGTTTATACTATAGCTTTAACCAGATGGTTAGACCATATACTAGAGCTTCAAGCCTTATCCTGAATGTGTAGCTTACATGATTGCTGCTGGAGAATAGTATTTGTAACCGCCTGGCGGCCGCATCAGGAAAATGTCGGAGCGTGGTCCACTCTGATCTATTCTGATCCACACTTTTTGAAATTTTACCGAAACTGTGGACCAGGGTGGATCAGGGTGGACCAGGAGGACCAGGGGGACCATAACCCCCCTTGGTGGACCAGGACTGGTTTTTACATTTTGCTGATGGCCCGCCCTCCTGGATGGTGGCAGGAAACGATAGGGTAATGAAACTATCTCTATACCAAAGTGCGGTATCTAACGAGACTAAGTACCAGAGGCTTAGACTAAGTTGTTGTAACAAAACTTCTTGCTATATCACAACTACCAAGTAGTTCCTAATAGCTAAGTATGTTTGGTCTTAATGGATTTTCCAAGCAAACTGAAGAAGTAACTGTTCAACCAAGTATATTGAAAACTCTGTCTGTCGAAGTCTCCCTTCTCTAAGTCCGGAGAATAGTAAGTCTTAAATACACTTGTCAGGCTAACTGGAGCCTTGTAAACAATAACCATAAAAACTCCAAAACGGTAGCCTTGAAACATTACATAAAACATATCAAGGATCAAACGATATCTTGACACAATAAATAAAACATACTGAGTATCAGACTATACTCAAAAACCAAACATAAAATATTATGAGTATCAAACTCAATTATAAAACATACTGAGTATCAAACGATACTCAAAAACCAAACATAAAACATCATGAGTATCAAACTCAATCATAAAACATACTGAGTATCAAACGCTACTCAAAAACCAAACATAAAACATCATGAGTATCAAACCCAATCATAAAACATACTGAGTATCAAACGATACTCAAAAACCAAACAAGTAACCCGTACCGGTTACAGTATTTCTCTCTAAATTCTATTTCAATAACTATGGAATAATATTTGCAAGGTTTAACCAACTGTCCTGAAAGTTTATATACTAGCTTAGAACACTTAATTGAAGTGCATCACAAAGTATTGGAACATTACATGAACCCCATATGCGGATCTAGGTTCTAGAGTCATAATACCTTCCCCAATTGCTACAAACAAATACCAAAGTTGTTCATACATCAAATACAAGATCTATGAGATCATATTATCATTTTTAAACCATGATTTATATGGCTGGTTTCAATTTTCTTTACTATAATTATAAGTAAGAAGCTATTTCACACAGTTCAAAATAAAGTGAGTATACAAGAGGCATTTTTTATTATTATTAAATAAACACTCCAGATTCTGATTCTCCATATTTAAAAGTACCTTCCAAGCAATTTTTAATAGGGTAGCACTACTATTTATTGAGATAAAAATATACATTTGATTTTCCAGTGGTTGCCATGGTGAGCCGCATAACAGCAGCGAGCCGCTGAGCGGTGAATTACGTTACCAAGCACACCACACCATCTCCTCGTGTTCCTCCCTCCCTTCTATCCGCACAGCCACCCATCAACCTGCCATCTCCTAGTCAGCAAGCCAAGCACCTTAGCCCACCCTTCTTCTCTTCCCATGCCAACTTAACGCCAATACCGCAACCAGAAGCAACGGTTCCATGGCACAGTTGGTTAGCGCGTGGTGCTAATATTTCGTATGTTACACCAAGGTCGAGAGTTCAACCCTCTCTGGAACCATTGAGCTTGCTTCGCTCAACTTTTTTCACCTTTTGTCCTTGTTTCTTGTGTACTGAGATCTGCCTTTTGGGAAGTATACAGCCCAAAAAAAAAAAAAAAAAAGCAGTCCGAGCTGATGATTCGGGGTCACCCTAAGAAGCCAAGACACTAAGGGCGCGTCTGGTTGCCACTTCAAACAATCATTTTGGCCCCAAAAGCCATCACGGCCCACCACTCGCCTACCAATGTTGTTCGAAATGTTGGAAATCCCCATACCTATTGGCCGCATTACGCGTATGCACCGAGTAGACTACCACATTACCTGGTTTTATCCGCCTGCCGCTAGTACGTTGAAATAAAGCAGCAATACATTAAATACGGTCAGAAAGAGCCTAAAATAAGCCTGGTTTTGGCCATAAAGGGTTAAGTGAAGGCGAATTTGAGACAGATTTCAAAGAAAACTCTTATTTCAACGTATCATACTAGCGGCAGGCGAAAAAAGCCAGGTAATGCGGTATTGGCGCGGGCTCATTGGAACCCCAAGGGAATTGGAAAAAACCAATTCCATTAATTTTGTGGTTGGTCTCACTCCTGCGGCCTAATAACGCCCATCTCCACATAATGCGGAGTTCCCTCAGGAAGCTTTCTCTTGTACTCGAGTACTTTCCACAACGCCAGAGATATTTGCGGACTCTGCTCTTGCTCTTTTAGGCCCTCTAGGGCACGTACCAATAAAAATATAATGTGGTATTTTTGAAAACCTTATTCCTGATACTCAATACAAGCTAACGCCAAAGCAAAAATAAGCACGATATTCAAGTCCCAGGCGTTCCCCTGCTTATTGTGATTGAAGCAAAATCCAGCAGGAGGCCTAGAGGTTGAAGAGTAAGGAAAACAGAGACCTTGCGAAATACTTTACTTATTATAACACAGTATTTCGCAACATCGTTATTTTTCCTCACCTTATTTCTACAAACGCCACAACAGACCCAAGAAAACACACTGCCAGCGCCGTCCAACCTCCGCTGACGGTACCGGTAGTCCTACCAGACGGCTAGAAACACTGCTGGGGCTACCTCTCATCTCCCTCCCAACACGTTAGGGAGAGCCCCCGGATCAGTGCGGCGGAATTCCCGGATCGTTACCGAGACTGGAGCGTTTCGGGGAGGCAACCGGTCAGATAGACCCACCGTGTAATAGCAGGTCGGAATTCCTGGGCTGATTTTCCTGGCTGCGTTCGCAAAAGTCTGGTAGGTAGCCACCACAAAGAAGGATCCTGGTTTGTGTTGGGCTGCAAGCATTTCTCGATCTGCGTCGCGCACACATTCGGCAAACCTAAACGCCGGTATAATATGCGGGCCGTCTCCCGGCCTCCACTCATTCCCGGAGAACCCATAAGGATCGGCTGAACAAAGTGAGAGGTTAGGGAAATAACCCCCAAAGTAAGGAAATTTGAAAAGATCTGAGAGAGATTCATACGATTTCCAGAACGATCTGTGATACTCTCCAGCTCTTTAGCCGGCGAGTCATCCTTGTAGGTATATTTTTTGGTGTAGTCACATTTACGATCCAGCCGTTTGCAATGCTATCCAAGATCAGAAACTAATTTTCTAGTTTGTCAACGTACTGGACCGGGAAGTGGATCAGACGCAGAAGTGAATCGGTTTGTATGTGAATTTTGCTCAAACCCCCACGGGATGTTTGACAAAATAAAACCTCCGAATTCAGCTCAAAAACAAGCAAATCTGAAATAGTGTGCTATCAGAGATACCTCCTACCCTTCAAAATCTCGTCTTCTTACTGTTGTGCGTCAATTAGGATTTCCATATTTCTACTTCTTTGGTGCGTTTCTACTGATCCACTTCCCCGTCTGATCCGCTTCCCGGTCCAATACGTTAACGAGGAGAGGGGTGAATTGGAGTTACCCCGCATTTAGGATGAATTTCATCGCATTTGACTTTCCGAATCTATAATAAGGGTTAGTTGAGCCCATTTCAATCCTTGAGGAACGGCTTTCGTCATACCCGGCATGTCCTAAGCGATACAACAATTTGTCAGAATCTCAAACAAAAAGGATGAGAAGGACACGCACCAGCAGCCTTTCCTCGACCGAGCGGGGACTTTGGGGTCCCTATGCGCGCAGATTACCTCAGAGCGACCTGTTAACACGACGTGCCTAAGTCCAAGATGCGACTCAGCCCCAGCAGAACATGCTTGAGTAAGCCGATGATCAGGGGAGATAGTAAGTTCTAGGGTACGATCGGGAGCTGAAGAGAAGGCTTTAGAGGGGAAGGGGGGCGTTATTGAAGCAGCAAAACACCGGCCCTGGCGAAATGAACTAGAAGGGACCAATACCGAGGATGGTAAATTGGAATGGAGGACCGACGGCGGAGTTTGGGGGAAAGCTTTCCTTTCTTTTGTCGATGGTATACTTGGCTGCGGATTAAAGACTTCAAGGCCCGAGCCATAGCCTTCCAACCCTTGGATCATTCCCGTAGGGAAATCCTGAAAATTCTCACCTCCTGCTGCCTGCGGGATCTCAGACAGCTGCTTTCCTTGTTGTAGTCGTTCCTGGTATTGCCTTTGCGCCTGCTCTTGCTGTTCGTGGAGAACGATGTCAATTGCTCTTCCCAAATCTCCGTCCGCGCCATTGAGGGCCCTTTCGAGCAAGAGAGTTGGGTGTCCAGGAAAGATGCTCCGCAGCTGATGAAATCCATTTGAGCTCAGAAGATCGCTAAGTGATGGCCAAATATTACTAAACTCTGAAGGGTCCAGACCATCGTTCGAGTTACTAAATCCGGCTTCGGGATTCTCGGGCCACCATGGACCACGATCATCATAACTCAGGGTATCGGAGAGAGATTGAGAAGGCACAACACCTGCATTCGGCATTGTGTTAGGATATGCAGAGCCCCCAGGACATGCACCAGATCCAGACCCCGGGAGACGGCATCCGTGACGCAGAGAAGATAGCGGAGGTCCCCCCGGCACTTCAAGATTGTTACTTGATGCATAGGAGCCCAGAACTTGGCCAGAATCTGAAAACCTTTGCTTAGGAAGCTGTCTATAATAAAAGTGGAAGCTTAGTAAACGAAGAAAGCAACACGCAAGATGTGTGGAGGACGGAGGAAGGGCACGAGAGAAGGCAGATCATCGGCTGCTGTACTTGTACCAGGCAAGAAATATCCGGAAACAGGGATTCGCAAAATTTATGCCAAAAAATCCGTGCGCATCTTCACCGCTCGGATACTTGTTGCCTGGGACAAGTAGTAAACGCACATTAGGGAAACCTCATGATGACGAAGGGAGACAATACCGAGAACTCGTTACATTATTCATGATTAGGTGATGTAGGATACAGCTTAAATACCCTCGCGACAAATGCCACAACGAGTTCGGAACGAGGGAAAAAGGAGCCACTCTGCAGGTCGGACCGGTTGTTTGCAACAAAGCAAAATAGGGAAATGGAGGGAGAGGCGCGGTGGGTTTTGTAGTCTTCATTAGCGAGTATAGATAATTAATAGCGCATTTTCTCAGAGAGCAGCAGGTACGTATGCGTTACCACCACATGGAAATGCTGTCGATGTAATCATTACTCTTCGAAAAAAAGAAAAGAAAAAAAGTCCCCCTGCCACGACCGTAGGTAGATCAAACATAATATTTCCACGAAAATTCCCTAGATAGCCTGGTTAGGCCGTTCATATCTGTTTGTCAAAGGATAAACCGGACGTCCAACCTATTTATAGTGGGGAAGGACACAAAAATTCCCAATCAGGCAAGCCCATTCCCCCCCCCCCCACGCCCCAAAAAGGCACTCATCGTAGGCAGTAACGTATTGGACCGGGAAGTGAATCAGCTTCTCGTGCCCCGTACCCTATCGCCCGTAGGCCTAATTCATACGATACTTAAAAAAAAAATTAACGTTCCTGTATGATATGATATATACATTCCATCCCCCATTACACACCGTGCACTCTGGATTCCAGTAGGAGAAGGAAAAAAAAGAAAAGAAAAAAAGAAACCCAGTTGATTCACCTAAAGAGTTATTGCAAGAGGGGTGTGTGACTACTTTACCAAAAAATCTCATGGTCTGGCGGGGCATGAGGAGTCATAAATTTTGAGGCGCCTTCCTAGAATGGCGCTTTTTTTTTGCTTTGATAAATGCCACGTTTAACTCTGGGGAGACTCCTGGTGGTCTGATCCTTAAAAAAATCTCTACTTTAGCGTGATTTGCCCACTGCCTTTTCCTCAACTTTTCCCTGGGCGCGAGCGGTTTTCGAGTGAGACTTTGTGATGGTACTATCACCGAGGCTAGACCTAGGTGGTAGGATAACAGGTTATTTTCGGTTAACCTAAAAGTCTTAGGCACTCAGGTGACTTGGACGGGGTGTAAAAGGGGGCTTTTCGGACCTGGAGAAATTAGACTCGAGTATCATATTATCATTCAGGAACGTTAATTGGTTTAGGCATGATACATGATACCGTATGGATTAGGCCTACGGGCGATAGGGTACGGGGCACAAGAAACCGCAAGAGACATGAGGGGAGAATGATGTAATGAAGTTTTCGTGGCAGAGCGGGGTAATTTGGGTACCGTCATGGAGGAAGGTGGATTGTGAGTCTCTCGATCTCATGAGCAGCTTTTCCCCCCCGCCCTTTTGTTTACTCCAAGAGGAGAGAATTTACCGTATAGTAGGGAATTATCTTTCACATCTTCTGATGGGCTCCAGAAATTCGTATCCGGAGCAGTAGGGCAGGGTGTGCGGCTCAATGGGCTTGTCGGGAATTCTTTAGCAAGATTCTCATTCTGTCAGGAGTAAGTCACTAGCTGCGGCGAAGAGATAGACACCCAGGGAGCCAAATGAACAGGAAAAGGCCGGTATCGTGACAGCTTTATTTAAGGAGAAGGTATAGAGTTTACTACTATGATATCAGTTGGACTAGCGCGAACTCTGTAGTATAAAAAGCGCAAAAAGAAAGCGAGAATCCCAGCAATAGCGTATATTAGCCTTTGAACGGAAAAATTCATACATCACAGGTATAATTATCACATCAGTTACCCCTCCCGTATAAACCGCTCAAAATCAGTTCCCAATGCCTGACGAACCATCGGTGAGCGCTCATCAGCCAACGCCTGTTGGAGACCCAGACGTATGTCATTCCACAAGCTCCCATGCCCCTGCAGCTTGAGCATCTGCACGGTGGCTTCCGCAGCCTTGATACGGACGTTCTCGTTGCCTCGATCGGTGAGACACTGGTTGACCTGGGGCCAAGCGTTACCGAGAATGTCGTTCCAGTCCTTCTCTCCCAGTGTGGTTGTGGAGAGACGACGGAGAACGGTTGTTATACCCTCAACTCCGCGTATTTTGAGATCGTAATTGGCGCCTGCCAGCTTGGCTTGTATAAACTCCAGGACTTTTAAGGCATCGGTATGAGTTTTTGCTCCTGTGATAAGTGATTAATAGGCAGTTAGATAGGGTAGGCATCAGGTCAAACCTTTAGAACCAAGGTCTGGTCTGAAAGCCTGGCAAAGTGTAACCAGACCATTTGCTAAAGTAGTCTCCTCTCTGCACCGACAAATGTCAGTCGCCCAGTGCTGCGAGCAGATGCGTTCATGGGGGGTAAATAAGCTTACATAGTTTTCAGAGAATGGCCGCCGGCGACGTCAATATCCATTGTATCTTCGGACTCGTCTTTAATCGAATCTATAACAATATCGTATGCCTCCTCAAAAAGGTTCAAGGCTGGAAAACCGTTGACAAAGTCACCTAGACTCTTTAACGCAATGCTTCTATAAGCAGCATTTTTACGTTTTGCCTCTCTCAATACAATCTACTCATACACAGTTAATTATTAAAGCGATCGAAGAGACATTAGTCTTGCACGTACCGTTGATAGTTCTCGCAATTTAGCTTGGCCTTTCTCGAAATATTGAGCGGCATTCACAGCGAGAGCAACCAGAGCATCAAGAACAGCCCCCTTTCCATCCCAACTCTTTCCCGAAGTTGCCGATACCAATACAGGCCATAGAAGGTCCACCTGGTCTGCCGTAACGTCCTTGCCGATTGATTTACATGCATCGGCCAAGCTTAATGCCGCAGTTTGCTTGAGTGCCCATCGCGGAGAGGAAAGGTAGGTCTGTGCTAGTGAAACGATCTCCCGGAGATAAAGTTTGACTGCACCTGTCCCACCAGTATTTTCCGTCCAGGCTTTTGTGAAGACTTCAGCTACGGGGGCGTGTGGGTCATGTTTCCCGACAAAAATGAAGGGCAATATGTCCACAACTAGAGAATTAAACCGATCCGTGGCGCTAATGCAGTTAGAAATGAGAATAATGAGGGGCGATCGGATACGCACTTTTTACACAAGGCGTAAACCACTTCACCAGCTAGTTCCCTGGACCCTTCATCTTCGCCTTCAAAATATAGCTTTCTAGAATATGCTACAAGGCCCAATATTTTTTCGTCGCTAGCTAACCGACAGAGATAGCCTGCAGCACTAGCATAGCTTGCCATCACGGTCTCATTGCGGTCGCGCATCGAAGTCTGTACAGTCTTGAGGAGCTCATCCGCAAAGGGCTTGGTGATGAACCCGTGTCGGACTACTAGGGTCACGATGATGCGGCTACATCCTACCTGATAATTACCTAGTGGTAAGTGATATAGCACAACTGAGACATGGATGAAACATACCTTAGATGGCAAGCCTAATGCCTTCCTTATGGTCTTCTGGAATCTGGGTACAAAGGTCTTCATAGTGTCCTTGTCCAATAGTTCCAAAGATCGCTCAATAGCATCCATCATTGGCGATCCCCGAACCTGGGCCAATCTAATACGGTCAATCTGCATCGCGCATCAGCTAAATTTCCTACTATGGAAGGCCAGAACGCACATCGTCACCCGTGGTATTGTACTTATCTGCATTTAAATGCAAATAATTGACCACTTCCGGCTCAAGGGAACTCAAGAGCTGCACAAATTTATCCACAAGGTCTGAAATATACGGAAGAAGTGCTGGCCCTCCTGTCTTTACAAGTTGAAGAAGAGCTCCTAATTTTAACAAATATCAGTGGTTCATTCTTTAACGCAGAGGAATGCACGACCAAGGTTGTAATCATAGTAGGTCACTCGATTCTCCGAGGAAAGAGAGTGGCCGAAGGACAGGGGTTAAGCTTACGTAATGCAAATAATTGCACTTCCTTGGCCTCCGCTTCCAATCCTCTTCCGCCCATCAAGAATGGCATGACGCCCTCTAAAATAGTCTCGGCCTCTTTCCGACTCCCTCCTGAGGCCACATCGACATTGTGAACCATTGTTTGCGTCAACCCTCTGCAGAGCTTCATCGCGGCGATCCGAACACTTTCTTTAACATCATCAAGAACCCGGAACGATGTACTCCAGATTTTCTCCAAGTACGGTTTATACTCCTCAATTTTCTTTCCTTGCACGAGCTCCCCAAGAGCATTGCAGCTCGCCTCCCTAGTCCTCCATTCTCTCCCCACAGCGCATTTGAGTAGGTCTTCAATTATGTTGTTGAATTGCGCCTCCAATACATTTTTCTCATCACTCCCGATCAGGGCCTTCCAGATGTCTTCCATGCTGCGAGCGACATTAGGGTTAGGGTCGAAGCGGTACCGATAAAGCTTTGGGTATAATTTAGGGTTGTGCTTCAAGACGTCAGAAGAGGAAAGAATGCTTCCTAGTCCGAAGCGGCCGAAGGCTGCCCGTGAAGACCATAGAGAATTATGGCGAGCGAGTGACATAAATTTGTACACCAAACTCGGATCACCCACTTCAGAAGCAAGGGACATAATCTATACCAAATGTGTCAGTCAAAACCGCAGGCTGGTATAAAAGCACCAAATGTGTGGAAAATGAACTAACATCTCTGTAGGTAGAGATACTTCCATCCCCAGTCGGCAATGCTCCGGGTTCGAACAGCTCGGTCTCCGCTGATACATTTCCGGCCAAGGTACGAGTTTTCTCACCTGTGAAGGATGAAACGAGATTTCGGACAAGATCATCTTTAGTTTCCTTGTCGCCCTTTTCGTAAACCATCGTTAGTCCCCTCGCCGCGGTCTCTTGTACAAGCTCTATTTCAACCACCAAAACCGCTCGTTAGAGATATCTTGAATACTTGGGAAAAAGGCACAACCATACCGTCTCTGTCTACCAAATATCCCCTAAACCCTTTTTGCATTTCTCCAAGCCTAGACTTCACTTGTTGCTCTTCTCCACAGTATTCCAACAGGCACAGCATCCAGACACACACAGCCTTCCTCAAACTAGGCTTTGTATCGGACATCTTGCCCATCACCGTTTCCAGAACTTCTGCCAGCCTCTCTTCAGCCAGGTCCTCGGTAGGTTTTGCATTTCCATATCCTGCAATATCCACCTTCCCGCGAACAGATTTGCTCTGCCACCCCCCGGCGAGACAGGCAATGGCTTCACCGGTAGCAAAATTAACCTCAACCTGTCTATTCTCGTGGAAAGCGAAAAGAGCTTGTAGAAGCTCGTCAACAATAAGTTTATCGGACGAAGGAAACACAATCGCGAAGTGGCCAATCGCAAGAACTGCTTTTTCTTTCCCTTTCTTGCCAAGCTCAGTCAGGCGACCCAGGATTTTAGTGTAAGTGTTTTGAAAATAGTCCCCGTGAACAACCGCAAAGATAGAGATTTCCGAGAAAGACCGGACGGCAGCATCAAGTGTCGTTTGATCTTTTGATTCTAGAAGTGCGTTGACAATAACATCGACCGATTTGTGTACTAGCCCCTTTGGCAAGGAGTCAAGACGCCCACGAAGCTTTAGTCTCGACAGGAGAAATCCTAATGTTAGTATCCCGCCAGGAACGCTCCCACCTTCTGCCCCAAAGGTCTTATCTAAGCCCTGGGCATAAGCAACCATTTCTTCCGTCATAGATACTAATAAACTCTCTTCTAGAGCTTCGTGACTCCCAACAATACCCAAAGCTCTAGCAGTGACCGCCCTGCCCCCACTCTTTGTTCCTATTAAGACAGCCTTTTTTAGTGATTCAAGCTTTTTCACTGAGGTTTTCCATGATGTTTCAGGAACAACGCCCACAAGATCCACCCAGACATCTCTAACACCATCTAAGCCAGAACCATCCCAAACCATACCAGCCCACGCTACCTCCATGAACCTGCTGAGCATGCAGCTGTTTTCCTCCCCTAACTTATTAAAGTAAGCTCGGACTTTTTGTCTTACACCTTCATCGCGCTCAACAGCTACATCCAACTTTCTCTCCCAGTCTTCGTCCACGACCACATCCTCATCGCTGAGGGCTTCCATAAGTCCTACCCTCCGGCAAAAGGAGACAGCTGTTGCAAAGACCTCCGGGGGCATCAAACCGGCGACAAGACTCTCTTGGGCAGTCCAAGTAGTAGCATTTTTCTGCGAGTGAGGGAAAAAGTGATTAATAAGATCCGAGAAAATTGGGAAGGCATATTTATTCGGCCCGCCATCCTCAGGAACACTGATTTCCATGGGATCCTCGTCCATTGCTGTAGGATAACTTTCTTCCGGATTGAGAAGGCGATAATAATACGGATGCAGGCCTATGAAGCACAATTAGCATTCTTGGTGAATGGGGGTTTCTCGTCCCCAATTATACTCATATTAGAAATTTCTAAAAACGAATAGGATGTGAAACTATCTTTCTCATTCTCCCTATGTATATACCTTTTTTAGCCTCCTCTACGACCTCGCCTCTCTCTCCCTTCCGTCCAAGAGCCAATAAATTCCCCCATCGTCCTTCCACATTCCTGAACTCCAAAATGCGATTGGCATATCTAACCGCCGAAAATCTTGTACTTCTTCCTTTATCCGCGATAATTTGTTCGATTATCAGTTCCTCTAGGCCCTCCTCCGTTTCTTTATCGAGTCGTTGTTTTGCTATAGTGGGTAATAATGTCGCTAGCGCCCCCTCAACACTGACAGCCACACTTCCAGCGGGCTCATCTCTCAACCTCCCAAACAAAAATTTCAAAATTCTCCAATCTTTCTCTACCACCATTCCAGGGGCCCTCTTTGCCAATAACCCGAGGCTTTCATACCCATAACCTCTCAGGTCATCTCCGCCGGCCCCTCCCCCGCCTTCTTGGCTCGTAGACAGTAGCCAGTATCTAATCTTCTCCACAACATCAACCGCAACGGTTCCCATAACTTTCGCCCCACCCATCCTTGATGCCCAATTTACAAAGGCGAAGACCGCTTGCCTCAGCCGAACGTAGTCTGTCTCGAGACCACTCTCCACAATCTCAACAATTTGACCCCCCCATTGCTCTCCAATAGCTTCTGTCGACTTCGCTAATAGCCCAACAACACGGGCTTGGAGTACAACCTTTACAGGTGGTATGGCATTGCTTGAGTTACCAAAGTAAAGTTGGTATAGTTCCCGAACTATTTCCCCGTCATCTAAGGACACTGACGGCAATGAGCGTTTGAAGACATCTTCCGCAGGCTCTGCAACCGCCGAGTTTGTATCGGAAGCTGCGACAAGACTAGGGAAAAACCTCTCCTGGTCCGCAAACGCCCCCGATGCAAGAAATTTAAGCACAGCCTTTTTTATATCCGTCAAGACCGCAAATGGGCTGAAGGTCTCTTTCTTCCCACCTAGGGTCAGGAAGTCAAACTCTGCCGCCGAAATTCCTGGACAATTTAATTGTCCTGAAGTGTTGTCACTAATGAAAGCTGATAGATTGAGTAGCATTAATCTCTTAAACCAGCCCGCCACCCAAACAGCATCTTCACCACCAGTGCCTTCATCAAATCCCATTTTAGTTCTCAGAGCAAGATCCTCTTGGGTTCCCCTACCCGGGGGCTCGAAATGGACTAGTACTTTCAATAAAATATTGAATAGAGAGCGTTGGTGAATAACATTGTCGTGTTTTGATATATCTTTGAGCAGAGGGGGAAGCAGCTCCAACCGCTCCAGGACAGGTAATCGTCCAACACCAGTCTGGATATACATCAAATCGAAGTTACGTACAAGCGAGTAACGCCCTCCGACCTCGGGGTCCTTAAATTGTTTAAGAAGAGCGGCGACAGGCAAGATTATTGTAACCGGCCTAATCCGGGTATTGACGTGCTGACATATCGATATCACCTTACAGTTATCGTCAGCATCACCCCAAGCAACCAATCGTTGGGGAAGCGAATCCAACCTTATTCCGAACTGAGGCATGCGGGCTCGCAAGCTTCAATATCAAAGGTGGTAAGTAAAGAGACAACAAACGTTGAAGCTTTTCATCAGTATCAGCAAGCGCAATCTTGAGCTCGACGTTGTTAACCAGCCTCAGTTCTTTAGATTCATCCACATCCAAGGAAGCCATTTTCAAAGCAGTGCCAAAGGGATGAATAAGAAAGAGAGAAGGGTGAAAAAAGGATGAAAGGGATGAAATGGCCAAACGAACAGAGCTCTGCCTACTAAATACCGGTAGAAGGGAATCTCATAGAAAGACAAGGACCGGGATTCAACCGGGGGATACATAACTCCGGCAATGAGCCATTGGGATTACGTACGCACCTAGCCCAATCACGTGCAGCGATCAAAGGATTACCAACCTCAACACATCTAATCACTCTACGACACAAAACTTCTTGATGTATGATAATAAAGGATTTTTCTTCCCCCTCGAATATTCGCCAAGAGTTCCAACTTCTACTTCGAACTTTCTCTCCTGCCTAGGGCGCCGGCAATCTATTATTATTATACCTCCTCAAGACGAACTACGTCCTAAGAAAGTAACAGAGGGGATAATTATTGAAGAAAAAAGAGTGGGTAGAATCAAATAATAGTCCTATAGCAGATCAACAAGGATCCCGTCATGCAATCTCTGAGTCTACTCGAATAGGATTATTGTTAATTAGTTAAAAAATAGTTGGTTGAGCAATGAATGTTTGGTAATGGTGGCCGTGCAACTGGTCAACACATTGGCCTGGGAAGTGGATCAAGCCCAGAAGTGAATCAGTTTGTTTGCGAATTTACACAAATCCTCGCCGCAGAAATTTCGACGAAATGAAACCTCCGACCGAATTCAGCTCCAAAACAGGCAAACCTAAAAATGATGTGCTACCAGAAATACCGTATCTCCTGCACTTCTAAATCTCCTCTTCTTAGTAGTGTGCGTCAATTAATATTTCCAAATTTCTACTTCTTCGGCGCGGTTTGACTGCCTCACTTCCCTGCCTGATCCCCTGTATGGCTACTTATCCTGACCGTGCGCTACTTAGACTTTTTTTGCGACCTTTCTTGAGTGCAGCTGTGGGGCGAACAAAGAAGTAACCAATAGCAAAAATATCATCAATTCAAAGAACATCAGAGTACTCAGATCTATCTTATCAGATGATTCAGACGCTTTTAGATGAAATCCCTAGAATACCTAGAGTGATTAAAGCATTTTTCCTCGAGGCGAACATTAACCCTTCATCCAGTTAGACTCCATTTAGCGTAAAAGAAGTGGATATGGGGTTCATCATAGGCATGCCCAGTGAAATATCTCTAACCCCGAGACTTTCTCTCCACCAAATACCGAGTGCAAAATAAAACATTGCACTTCGAGAATATTTTGTAAAGGGGAGCGGTGGCCTGTAGAGGCCTGATTTGCTACAGCTTCAGCGATCGCTTTACCTAGAAGTTTTACTTCCTGTCTGTTAGGGGGGGGTTGCTTACCTAAGCGAGGGGGGGGGAGTGGTGGCGCTAGTAAGACGCAGACCAATCCCTCCACCTGCCTACCCGTGGGGTAAATTTATAAAACACTCGGAATTCACGCCTCCTATTATAAATCAAGGGGGGGGCAAAAACAATCCTTTTTCTTTAATTCTTGTCTTTTTAGGTTCTCCTCGGGATACTAGCATACCATCCTATTTCCAGTTTACGAGGTGTTTTTCTGGGTTTTTGTATATCTATATAATGAAGTGTCTGGCAACCCACAAGTATGATACTGCAGTATTTAGCGGAAGGAAGGAATAATCTGGTATCTTTTATTGCGGACTTTTTCCCAACCTGTAATCCTAATAAGTATTTCTTTTTTAGCATCTATCTGGTCATATCTTTACTATAATAATGTTATTCTATCATACTATTCAGTTTGAAGTGGAAACCCTTTCCCAAACAATCTCGAGTGAGAACTCATGACCTTCCCGTGTCCACCCATCTACTCTCCGGAACCAGCAACCCAAACGCCCTACCTCTCCTCCCGGAACCCCTTTTCCGGAACCCTAGCAGACACAGCGTACACTATGCTTCGCACCACCTCGCAAGAACGACACACTAGCTAGCTCCCCCGGTGGACCGGGTGAACATAGAAGAGATATATGTATGCACTCATGCCGGCCCCCAAGAATATATCGGCATCAAACGGCGGATTATATTCAAAAGTATTCGCCGCATCATCAAATATCAAATATCTTCAACTCATACTCATGCTTCTCCGGCGTCTTCTTGATCACCGGCGGGAGCGAGGGGGGAGGGGTGTAGGCCGCCAGTTTCAGCCGATGGATGATATGCTCTACCGGTACTTGTGCACTGTGTTAACCCCAACTCAGCATAACCAAGGTCATATATTCCGGGAACCAATTCGTGGTATAATAAATTGAGCCGGCGTATCAGCCATTGTCTGTCTTCTCTCCATTCCAAATACTATCGAAGGTAGCTTAAGCTTAAGTTTAAGCATGCTTTCACAGCGGGTTAGCCGCAGCTGCGAAGAAGCGAGTGTTGTTCTTGGGGCGACGGCATATCTAATGCAGGATTAGGAAGGTGGTGGTGCTTCGCTTGTGCACTTTGCTATGGCTTTATTACGTTCTGAAAAGAAGACAAACGAAGACTTCACAGACGCCAGTTTCTATGCTCACGTGCTAAGGCATTGCGGAGGAGGGCCTAGTCTTTGGAAGAAGGGTGGCCGAGGAGAGGAAGTTTTGCGGGTGGTGTTTGGGGGTTGGCTCCATGTGCGGCATCGTGGAGTTTTTTTCCGCCGTTACAATCAAGGGGTGATATTTTGAAGGGAGGGGTGATGGCACAGAAATCAATGAATGATTACCAATCTTCGAGAAGAAGGGAGTGCAGCGCCAGTAGGGGTTGCCCCTTGGGAAAACCTAACCCTTAGTCTCACGCATGAATGTCCCCACTAAGCGAGGGAAAAAAAAGTTTACTTGAACAGCAACGGACATTTCCATCGATCGGTTGCTCTCTCTCACAACCAACTAAGCAAGCACCTCAACTCCCGCACCTCCATTCGTTTCCCTCCCCCTTTCCACTTGTTAGGATGGGCCTCGCAGCCCCCCGAAAGTATTTCCCCGTTTCTGATCCCTCAATTCGCCTCATAATCGCTAACCAACTGACAGCAAAACTAAAATTTCTGCCGACCCCCGAAACACCCACTGGGCCAGCAACACCGCTAATTTCGGCCACCGGATACTTACATCCCACGGTTGGGCTCCTGGTTCTACCCTTGGCGATACTTCCTCCTCTTACCATGCCAGTGGACACATCACCGAGGCGTCGAACACGGGTGTGAAGATTGTGCTCAAGGGGGATAACCTTGGTATTGGATGCAAAGGTGGTGTCAAAGATGATGAGTGCACGGGTTTGGACTTGTTCCAGGATTTGCTTGGTCGGTTGAACGGGAAGGAAGAGGAAGTTGAAAAGAGGGTTCAACGGAGGAAGATGGAGCTCGTGAGCGGAAGATACGGGATGAAGTTTGTGCGGGGGGAGACATATGTCAGCAGCGACATTGATAAGCTACTTGAGGATATCGGAAAAATGGAGGAGGGGAAGGCGGAAACTGCGAAAGAGAAGAAGAGGGAGGAGAGAAGGAGAAGGAAGAACGAGAGGAAGGCAGCTAAAGCTTCCAAGGCAGAGCAGGAGAGCCAAGTAGAGGAGAGCTCTGCATCACCGCCTACCGAAGAGCTGACCAATAAGGAAGAAAAGGGAAAGAGGGAGAAGGAGAAAAAGCCTAAAAAGTCCGGATCCTCTACGCCAGCCCCCACCTCCTCTTCAGACCCAGAATCCAAGTCTAAGAAGCGAAAACGCGGAGACGATGCTAAAAAATCTAAAAAGAGCAAGAGGGATAAGAGGGATAAGAAAGATGGGAGGGACAAAAGGGGGCGATCCAAAGAATCTTCCGACATAGAAACACCTGCTTTAACATCTGGCACTGTTACCCCGACAGCTCTAACAGGAAGACATGCAATTCGACATAGATATATCGCCGCCAAGCGAAGTGCAGTAATGGATACGAAAGCCCTGAATGAGGTTTGTTTTGAAATATTCTGTTTGTCGGTTTACCAGGCTGTGTGTGCGTCATGCTAATATCCGTTTGTTGTAGATCTTAATGATAAAAGCGTGATTTCGTGTTTTTTGATACCATACAGGTAGACAGGCATTGCGGGGTATGATGATTAGGGATAAATTTGTAGATAGAAATAAAGGCGCTTTTTGTTTTTGTACAGTACTTGTAATGTGCCCCGGGTCACCTGCTCACTCCGGGACCGCAAAAGCACGGGAGCGATATTTCCTGTCCGTGCTAACTAACATTTTTGCCTTTCGTGACCGCAGTGCAATATACAACTCAGCCATCAGTGGGCGCGGCTCCATATGATGAGTAAATATTTAGTTTAATATCTATAGTCACCTTTTTATGGGGAGTATCTATGAAAATTTGGAAGACTCAAAACAATTTCGAGGCTCTCTTGCATGTGCCGCACAATATGCCAGACCGACAGGATATGAGGATCTTAATCAAGGACGTCATTGCTTCCTCAAACACCAATATCATAAATACTACTCGCAGATCGCCATCCCTCTTGTTATTGTTGGCTTGGATTCCCAATATCATTTTAGACTATAGCAGGACAGGATAGTCTAGGGTGCCGTAGGTAGATGTCAGGATTTCCGTGCAAAAAGTTGGATGCGGTTGTCGAATTCCCAGATTCTTAGCTTAGCTGCCTTGGATATGTCTTTCGCTTTGCTTTCCTCGATTAAAAGCGATTCGTGAGTTACTGCGGTATGCGGTGTTTTTTTCTTCTTTTTTTTTTTTCGAGATCAAGTTTCCCTCCCTCCCTCTTCCGATATCAACCGGCACGGATACTGCGAGCCTACCTGGGTATTACCAGAATGTTGGATTTCTGTTGTATCATACACCTGGGCTGTAGATGCAGCCGCACACTTAGGGACGACGTCGCATGTGCAAGGGAACGGAGTGGCATCGGCGGGAAGGGAAGCGAGATGTAACATAATTTAAATGGAAGGTTTGGAAAGGGAATTTGGGATGAAGTGTGATTTTAATAAAGCAGGGGGATCGCCAGGAGAGAAGTAAGCGGATTGTGAACATGCTACAGACTGTAAAATACGGACTCATCCGTGAAATGCTTCACGCAAATAACATCACTACCAGGGCGATCGAAATGATCCCTATCATCACGTGTTTGAACCAGCCAAGCTGGAAGCTCAAAGCTGGAATACGTAAGAATTTAGGTCTTGGCGTAACGACCCTAGAATTACTTGCCCCCCAACAAATCCTCTGTTCCTAGGCTTCCCGCAATCGGCCATCTCATCCTTTCCCCTACCTTCACTCTCAAGTACGGTAGCCCTCATCGTAATCTTTTAAACCAGTCCACTCGACCCTCTCAACTTTCCACCTCTCTTATATATCCATCTTCTCCGCCCTCACTTTACTTTAACCACAAACAACTCATCAAATCCACCGCATCTCCTTAATCCGAGTTCAAACAAAAGAAGGCACTGTAAGTGTTGCCCCTCACTGCTGAACCCCACATCGTTGTTTGATCCTCGCCACCATCGCGCGTCTTTTTACTGCCTTCTCCACTTTACCAAACCCCGTCCGACCTGCTAATTCTTTTTCTCTCTCCTTGCAGCAGGATAACCCTCGGTTCATCTTTTTCGCAACGAGATTCATCGGTAACTACAAACAAGCGCGGTCACGATGGACGGATTAATTGCCCAGTTTACAACTATCACCGGTGCTACCGTCCGTAACGCTGAGACTTATCTCAAGGTTTCGGATGGTGATCTTCAGCAAGCGATACAGTTATACTTTGACACCGGCGGAGCTGATATGGAGTCTGGGCCTTCTGCGCAAAGTGTCCCCCCCCCACCACCGCCCCCCCCTGAGCTGCCTTCAAGGCATACCCTAGATGATGACCCTATTCAGATTGACGATGACGAGATGGACGGCGATGGCGATGACGATGACGATGATGACTTAAGAGAAGCATTACGAGCTAGTGAGCCCACCACTGCCGCTTCTGGTAGTGGGTCTGGGTCTGGTGTTAATTCGGCATATGACGAGGATGAAGCTATCGCCAGGAGGTTACAAGAAGAATTTTACGGAGGGGCTGGGGGTGCTAGGGGTGCCGGTAGCGGTGGCGAAAATGGCGTTAGAGCTCCGATTGCAAGAACTAGGGACACGCTTATTGGTGGTGATGACTACGGATACGCTGAAACCATGGCTCAGAGGAGGCTGAGAGCAGGTAGATCCTTCTTATAATAACACTCCTAGGCTGTGGAGACGTACTGATTTTGTGAATTATAGCTATCGCATCTAGTCGCCGTGAACGAAGTACTCCAAACGTTTGGGCCTCTGAGGATGCAGACCATAGTGGGTTACTTTCGGGGGCTGCTGGAGGGGCTTCGGAATCTTCGTCCAGGCCCAGTAAGCTGGCCGAGATCTTCAGACCTCCATTCGAGATTATGACCAATCTATCTTTCCAGGATGCGCGAGATGAAGCGAAAGAGGTGGAGAAGTGGATTCTTGTCAACATTCAAGATAACTCTCTTTTCTCCTGCCAGGCTTTGAACCGAGACATTTGGAAAGCAGCTGAGGTAAAGGCTACCGTCAAGGAGAACTTTGTTTTCCTACAGATGGATCGTGCGGGGAGGGATGGGAAAGATTATCTTAGACTGTACATGGCCAACGCAGTCGATGATGTGGCGCTTTTCGCATCAGGAACCAAAGCCGAGGATGTATTTCCACACATTGCGATCATTGACCCCCGAACCGGCGAGCAGGTGAAGGTCTGGACTGATGTACCGAAAAAACCTCTCGAGTTTGTCATGGTCCTGCACGAGTTTCTCGATCGATACTCTCTCAAAGTTGACGCCAAGAACCCTGTTCAGCGAAAGACTAAGCCTAAATCTAGTGTTGCCCACATGACGGAAGACGAAATGATGCAGCTAGCGATGCAAAATTCGCTCGGTGGCACTAGCACTCCTCCAGGTGCAACTTCCGACCCCGACGATCTCACTAAGACTGGTGGAGCATCCTCCGATACCGGCGACTTGATGGAATTCGAAGATGCTCCGGAGCACCAAGCAGACACGTCTGAAAAACAGGAATCTGTGTTTTGGAGAATTCGCGGGGATAACCATCACGCGGAACCGCTGAATGGTCCAGATGTCACACGCATACAGTTCAAGATGTCAGATGGCTCACGCGTGGTTCGTAAGTTTTTGTTGAAAGATCGTGTGGAGCGGCTGTTCGAATATGTCAAAGCGGACCTGCTTCCCGAGCACCAAGAAAAGAGGAAATCTGCCGCCGACGATAAGGAGGACTCGTTGGTCGGGAAAGAGTTTGAACTTGTTTCCTTGGGCAAAAAACTTATCGATCACCTTGAAGAGACCGTCGATGAGGCTGGCTTGAAGATGGGGACTGTTATGGTGGAGATTGTCGATTGATTGATTTATTGATCGGGGACCGGGATGGGGGTGTATTTGATAGACTTTTATTTTACTTTCTTTTTAGTGGAAATTCATTTTTCTCTTTTCCTCCTATTCTCTTATCCCCCCTGTTGCAGAGCTTACTCTCACCTCTTACTTAGCTTTTACTGGGGAGTTTTGTTTGGCAAAAAATGGCTGGCTGGCGCACGGATATCTTACAGGGATGTGTGATGCGTGAAGGGATGGATGGAATAAGAATGGGCAGGGGTGTACTGTATCTAATTAGTGCCGGACGATCACGTTGCATGCGTAAACGTCCGTTATCCCCCTTTGCGCCGGTGGAGTGGGCGGTGGTAATATGATGTGCTTATCATGTCGGGGATTATCTGCTTAGACTGCTGGAAATGAATTTCCCTTGCTGTATTGCTGCATTTGCTTAGTCACTTTAGTTGGCCTAATTTTTGCGGTGTGGTGGTCTGGTTGTATTTGCTTGGGGTGATATTGATATTAATGTTACTATTAATATTATTATAATATGAGAGATATTGATGGAATATAAGCATGCTGAACTAAATGGATAACTTACCTCACTGCGTAAGATGAGAGTTATTAATTTTACTTAAAAGCACCGTGGTTATTTGATTCCTTCGTTGCGTGTCTAGAGACTTAGGCCGTGAGAGGTGAGCAAGGCTACTGCTCTCACTCTTCGTAGCCACCTTCTAACGCCCACTAAGTTTTCATAGCCCCCAGCCCAATGGTGGGCACGGGAAGCGGGGTATCGGAAGAAAGACACAAACGAGTGAGTCACTATGTATCACCAGACTTCCTTCCCCTGCTCAACCAAATGACCCACCCCACCCCCTCCCCCCTTTTCTAATTCTGAAAAAACAGTATATACTGTAATCCCACCACCCTACGCTACTGTACCATACGATACAGTATAGTACAGTAAGTATCATACATCCCTCTCAAACCTAACCTAACCCACCGGACCCCCATACATAGTCAAATCCATCCCGTGCATAGCAAACACGACCGCTCGAACATATGATACCTACAGTAACTTAAACTAAACAAACAACCCGCTAAAAACCGATATATATATGTACAGTATGTAATAGCACTGGCATTATTAGAGGAGGGTCTGCTTGTTTATTTATCTAAAGTATAAGATGCCCCCATTTAGGCGGTAAATTTCCAAATTTCGATGATCAATAATATAGTTAGTAGATAGGATACTCCTGTGGTAATGGATTTAGTCGATGAGTTTCCACTATGGAGGAAGCGACGGTCACTCATGGAGTTTGTAATAGTGGTCGTGGGATGGATAGAGATATACAGTAGCTGTCTAGCTGTGTGAGATGGGGGTTGTGTTCTAAAGGTGTTTGGGGGTCGTTCGCTATTGTAGTGAGGTGGGTAGAGTTGGTAGGAAGGAGAAAGAAAGAAAGAAAGGGGGGGAGGTTTGAAAGCTTGTGGGGTGGGGTTGGTTTAGTAGGGGTGATTTAGTCACTGGACGATGATTCTTGTGACACGCTGGTTATTTGTTTGCTATGTATCATATTATGATGATTAGTAACTTACGGTATGTAACAGAGTGCCCAAGTCAGTCTGCAATATCGGTACTGTACAATAATATTATTATAGTACCCAATCCACCCCCACACATCCCTTCTCCCTCCTCCTCCTCGTCCAGAAGAAGTATCCCGGACTCCCCTCCTCCTCCCCCTCCTCCTCCCCCCTCTACTACACATACTGTACATAGCTTGTCAACTCAACTCCTACTGCACAACAACCCAATCGGCTACACTCCACAACCCAAGCCAACCTAACCCAAACCAAGCCCTCGGGAACTCTTCCCTATCCGGTAATATTTTCCCTGCGGTACGGTATCGCTGTCATACCGTCGACGTTTCTTATCCTCATCCACCTATCGGAATTCCGGGGCGGGATTGGTGAAGTATCATAGGAAGAGCCCTAGATAGATTTCGAGATATTATAGCTGATGGGGAGTGGTGTGTTATGCGGCATATGGTGGCACACTAGGGCTGGGGGGGGTGGATATATCGTGAAGTGTAGTAGTGGGTGTTGCTGGGCGGGGGTACAGCACCTGTACACCTGTTTAGAAATTGGATAGGCTACTAGTAGACTAGGTACCGGGATTCCCGACGGTTAGTTGGGGGAGGTCTAGATTCGCGAAATTGATACTGTTGCAGCACAAAAGGTCGTTATTAGTACTTGTGGGGAGGTATATAGTGCATAAGATTTTGTAAGCATAGTCGTGAAAAGGTAATGACAAGACAAGAGGGGAATTATTTACCATTACTATAGCGAAACTCACCCCACCTACCCAGTGCCATAACAACAATGTAATGACCACACTATTCTGCCAAGCACAGAAACACCAATCATCCATCTACCCACTTTAGCTACCAATCAACCAATCACTCAACCACTCCAACCAATCCCATCTCCTCCCTCCGAACCCACCTCCCTCCTTCCATCCCGTCCCTCCCAAAAACAGCAAAAATTTCCCTACCGCTCCCTCCATATTTACCGACTCACGAGGCCCATTCAAGCAAGGTCTGAATACCGAACCGAACGAACTGTGCGTCGAATGCAATGTTCATGGCGGGGTAAAGCAAGTCACGACGCCTTGTGAAGGAGTGAGGGAGTGGAGGTTTATATGGGGGTAGTGTGTTATACCATACGGTACAGTACCACCGGCGTATCAGAGAAAGAGAGAAAGAAGGTATCAGTAGAGTGGGAAGGGGCTTGCATCGTATGATAGTAGCGTGAATTAAACAATAACAATAAACTCCCGCGGGGGTGTAAATTTTGAGGAAGTGTGCTGTGCTGTACTGGACGGGGTATACAAACCACACCATTACTCTCGTTCCCACCGAGGCCTACAGTAATCGCTGGCCAGGTTTCTACCCTCCATCAAAAATTCTGAAGACGGAACAGTATCTTATACCATCATTGACGCTAAGGATGTAATAGTGTTCTCTTTTTATTCCCCACTTTTGTAAAAGGATATGAGGGAGTGGGTGCGCAGAACACTGCTCAGTTGTCTAGGAACCTCCCAGCCGCCGCTAGCAGCTACCGGCATATCCACGACACCAAACACCAACCATCGCGCTAAAAAGTATCGTGAGAAAAGAGAAAGAAAAGGCAATCCGCGGGATGCCTAATCCAATTAAATGCGTATTTGTGCTTGCAGTGGTGTGGAGGGCGTCCAGTTTTATCCACCACTACGACCGATCATCGTGGTGAGGATTGATGAAGCGGAGGAGGGGGGGAGGGAGGAATTGCACGATAGTTCTTTCGCAGACGCAGAGCAGTTCACTGGTTGGATGGGTGTATGGATGGTGGTAGATAGAGAGAGGAGGGAGGGAGGGAGGGAGGGAGGGAGGGAGGGAGGGAGGGAAAAAATGTAGAATAATAAGCGGAAAAAGCCTGAGACACTAGCGCAATAATGGTGAATTTTCTGAGGAGAAGGATCGAGGGGGATTGGCAAAGAAAGTTCGAGTTGGGATGATATGAGGTCGGGAAGGGTATATAAAGGCCATCCTTCTCAGGATGTCGACACCCCATTACAAGTATCAGAACCAGCTCGTCTGGTCTACTTATTTAGTCAACTACCTCTATTCCTCTGTACTTTTTGCGCCTGATTCTCCGATCTGATATTTCCGGATAGCATATAGACAATATGGCAACGGCAGCTGTCACTGGGCCAATTCCACTTACTCCTAGAGCACATAAGCCCGCCTTCCACCTTCCCCCCCAGAGGCCGGCCACTCCGAATACCTACTTCAAATCGCCATTCAATCCTACGAAACACCTCTCATATAATGGGCTCCCGAAGAGACACACGATGGAGGAACTAGCACTCCCGGACGTCGGCATATCACCAATTGCGGTCTCAGAGCCCTTCGAGCTATTCTCAAAGGAGGCCGCAAAGTACATGAGAGATGAGGTCCTCAGTGACGAGGTATGGGAGAATTGCAGATTCGCGAGTAGTCTGGCAGCTTGTCAATTGAGAGGCATGAGCCCGAAGTGAGTTGCGGTCTGTAGCCCATCAATTAGATGACATAGTAACAGGTTTAGGTATGCGAAATTCGTCTACGATGCGTGGACCAATCCCCAAACACTCCGTATCATCTCCGATATCGCCGGCATCGAACTGATTCCAAACATGGATTATGAGATAGGACACATCAATATCTCGGTACAATCTGCCGATAATCCAGACCTTTCGGCTGCTCCTGTGGTCAATTGGCACAAGGACAGTTACCCGTTCGTCTGCGTATTAATGCTCAGCGACGCACCCGATATGAAGGGAGGGGAGACTGCTCTCCAAACTGGCACCGGTGAGATCATGAAGGTTCGGAGCCCACAGATGGTATGCTCAGATCCCCCCTCTTCCTACATCTTTCAACCGTTATTGAGACGTTAATATTGCGATGAGCAGGGGTCCGCCGTAGTGCTTCAAGGAAGATACATAACCCACATAGCTCTCCCATCAACAAATTGCCGAGAAAGAATCACAATGGTTACGTCATTCCGACCAAAAGACCCTAGCGTCCCTGAGGACTCCATTCTTACTACTATCCGCCCTGTTTCTGACCTCAGGGAATTGTATAACCAATGGACGGAATACCGGATTGAAATTGTTGAAGAACGATGCCGCCGCCTAGTGAAGAAAGTGAGAGGACGAAAGCGGGTTGGCAGAGACTTTGACGTCGAAGGAGTCAAAGGCGAGATCGAAGAACTCAAGAACTTCCTTGAGAGAACTAGCGATCAACTAGTTGGGAAAGAAGATTGCGTTAGTGACCAAAAAGTCGACAAGGAAGAATTTGACAAAGCCGAGGAAGAGCTGTGTAGGAATAGGAAGAGAGCAAGATTGGTTTAATTGTTTGTGTTGGGTCGAGGGCGTTTGGTGAAGCTTGGAATCATCCATTTCTTTGGAACGTTTCGTTTTGTTCTATTTCCTCGATATCGTCGCATTCCCCTTTCTTTGCTTGTCTGTACTTGTACTTAACTTCCCCTGCTGTATCTTGTTGGAGTCACGTACCTAGCCCCCCCGTGAAAAATGTGAGTCTCCGTTTGTACTACCATCCGGTTATATGCGATTCTACTCGAATAGATCCGAGAAGAGATGAACTAGGTCATGTTGGGATAAGCATACTTGTGGAGAACGCATGTGTCATAACCGAATGCAGCGCGGCTGTGGGATTGACGCTGACTGGTTCGGCAGATGTTGATGGTGGTACAGGGTGTAATGCAGACCAGAAGTGCGGGGAATCTGTGGCCGAGTGAGAAGCCGTGAACATCGGCAGCTGCTGAACAACTCGAGGACTCGCAGAGCCTGGCTGCGGCCGTTTTTGGATGCTACTCGAGTAAACCTCCAAAATCCGGCATTCTATCGAGATTATCCTTACTCGAGTAGTGTGGTTGTTAAGAAAGTGATCGAGAAGCAGTAAAGTGACAACAACTCTAACGCTAACGGCTCCTCGGGCATACAGTTACCCCGCCTGCCCGAACAGTATAGTGTTAGCATCGCTCGTGCCAATGAAAGTAGGGTGGCAACAGGCCCCCAGCCATTCAATATCGGCACGCGCCTAACGCCCCAAGATGGATATCGATAAGGTTTGGGATCCTCCAATCAAGATAGTCCCCTAACCCATCATCATCATCAATCACTCGGGTTTAGCAGGTGGCGATAAGACCTTAGGAGCTAGTACACCTAGGGAGGTGATGCCGAGCAGTCACCGAGAATAATAGAGATAATAGAGTGCGGAATCCGGGGTTAAACCCTTTTGCTCGAGTCAAAAACCCCCCCTCCAAAGAACGGGGTCGGTAAGAATGCCCTTTATCCCCGCTAGAAATGGCCTGGCCCAGGAGACGCGTTAGCAAAAAGCCATCATGGTTAGATGAGCGGCCAGGATGCGCGGCCCTCAAGGGTCTAGGAACCGTTCCCGAACCTATTATAGCCACTCTGGGTCAATGAGACGCCACACTCTGGTTGTCTTGCAATCTAATCCCCCCGCACAAACAGGGGACGGAAAAAACGAAAGGCAGATGTCATGGCTAAAATAGGCAAACTGCTGGAAGTTGGAGAGGCCGTACAGAGCTCACCCGTGGTTTAATTTACTGATATGACGCTTATACCTTATCAGCTGCAGGCGCCTTTGATACCAATATGGAGAATCGAGGTAGAGGTGTAAGATAGCAGTGATCCCATGTCTCTAGATACTCAGAGCAATGGTGGCAGGAGTTATTCGTTTGTAGAGACCATTTTGATTGCCGCACGCTAGAAATAACCCTGGTAGTTTATTTTAATAAAGATCGGAGGGCGTTCACGTTTCTTTCGAGTCTCGTAAGATGTCAGAAGTTTGCAAGCATTATTCAGAAGGATAGGATACCTCCATCGCGAGGGTATTTATTGGAGCGGCGGAAAGAAGGCCGCAACATACCCTTTGGTCAGGGTAACACAAATGAGATAAAGGAATTAGCCTTATCTAACTCAGAGTAAACCATCATTCAGAGCACCCTCCGGACGAAGAAGCACTAAAGCCTCCGAAGGTTGCAGCATCGCCAAGCTCACATACACTTGGCAAACTAATGATATCGCAGCGGGGGAGTTTGGTCCCTTACATCAGTATCGAAGCGAAGAGATATGGTCTCAGAAGAGATTTGGGGGAAGTGTGTAACCCCCTGGCCACAGAGTGCCGGTAGCTTGCGTGAAAAATACTTAGTCCATCGTGGTTCCAAACTTCGAAAGAGTCTAGTCGGCTGTCTTCTGCCAATTAAAAAATCGGAATGGGGGGTTACACACTTCTTCTCTTCCACGGCTCCTGGCACTATATCTTGCGGCAGTACAGATACCATAAACATAAGTGGTACTGGCACCGCATCTCGCCCAACTTCTTGATTTCCCTTCCAAGCACTCACACCCAGATTTCCCCGTTCGTGCCCTTTGAGTACATATCACATGTGTAACCACATCATTGTTCTATGCTGCAATTCAGCTCGTAATAAAATGTAGTAATGTTGCTCTATCTGTATAATACTACACCCCCCGTAGGTTACCTCGCATCACGGCCGACCCATACTCCCGGACTAGTAGTCTCCGTATGCGTACTTCAGCGGCTGGGACTCATGATTGCCAAGGCACATCTTTGTGTTGACTCCGACTCATAAGTTAAGGTAGTAAGAATGGATGATTTGGAAAACCAAAGGAAAAATGCAAACGAAGGAGGAGAGTTGTCCAAAGGGAGTGGAGGGTATCTGGTTTGAGTCCCGCATCCTGGGGGTATGGTAATCGATAACCTCGCGCAGGCATTTAGAACAAATTTCCTACGATTTGGCCGTTGGAAAGGATCATGTTCATCTATCTTTGACCAGGGTTGGGAGAGTATGGCCGGTAACAATTTGGAGAAAATGTCCTGTTCCGTTGGGACAAAATCTCTAGTGGTTTTCGCAGGGAGTAATATAAGCTCAAGGGGGTACCTATCTTGGTGCCCGATCCCCTATAAATTTGGGTTTTAGGACCTAAGGGTCTATTATTGGGGCAGTGGTTGTTACAAAAGTTCATTGAGTTGACGGGTGGCTTGCCTCGTAGTTTGTCAAATGCTCTTTCTATATCCCCATGCCGGGTAACTTCTCTTCCTTCCTTCTCCTCCACCCTCATTCCCCTAACGGCCTAACGCTTGTCTTTCCGGCAGGCGGTTTGGAAGTGCGACCTGCGATAAAAGGAAAACGGAAAACGTGACGAGGGATTCCAGAGTTCTAATTAAAGGGTCTAGTAGATCGAGCCAATCGATTTCGATGTTTCTAACCCCTACCATCCGATCCTCTTCTAACATAGGCTATACCTGCTAGAAAGTCAGTGAATAGCTAATCTAGGTTAACCTGCAAGATAGTTCTTGCCTCGTACGAAAACATTTGTTTTTTTTTTTTTTTTATTAAACTTTTTGTATTCAACTACTACTCTCCTAGCGGAATAACTAAGCTATGGTGAACTCCACCAGGCCTAAACCCGGCTTCTACATCGTGGCCAACACAGGCATCTAAGCAACTCCAAACCCGACAGCAAACCATGGAAACCTACATCTGCGACATAACCCCAACATCGGAAAACCTACGCACTGGATCGATCTGGGGAAAACCGTACGTGCAATGTTAACCAAATACCTGAGCCACTTTCCAGAATCCGCTTAACCATTGTTCTCCTCCAAAAGAAATAAACAACCTCCACCCTAACACACGTGCCACCTATAGGTGCTAGGTCTCCTTCGACCTTCCACCTGCGGACGAAATACCAGTACTACCTACTCCTGGCCAACGCCATGACCCACGAAAAACTTGCAATGGGTCTCGTGGACCATCCCTGACCTCCAACTCGCCTTGCCAAAAGTACGTTTTCCACCACCCGAATCCTCTTCCTTATCGTAAGGCGCTACCTGTAACCGAAATCGAAAAACGACGACACAATAAAAAAGCCACTAAATTCCTGTTAGTCTCATCTGCAGTTCGCCGCGTGTCAAGCCATGGAGAGGCACGAGAGTGTTCGTTTAGCGGTGCGGTGTGGCGTAACTCGTCGAAACCGAAATACAGGCACCCTTCCCTACCAAAGACATACTACGCCACCCCAAAGGGCAGCCACCACACACCCGGTCAACAATTCCTCCGAAACCTAACCCCCCGGTTCAACGCGATTGGCCCGCCAACACTGCCACCACCAACCCGTCAGCCGCCTACCACACCAAACCGGAATCCTACCCTAACCCAACAAACTGGGGGTCAAAACGATCCCCCCACCCAAAACTCTGTCACCAAAAAATGAGGAAAACCGTATCTGGAATCCTACTGCCTCCTGCTCGCCCATCGTAATGAAGCGTGCGAAAATCCGCCGTTCGTAAAAAAAATTCGAAATTAGTTCAGAGGAACATGCCGATAAAATTGGAAAGATAATTCCTTGTGGAATGTATTCTAACCAAAGGAAATGAAACCTCAGAAGAGGAATTGTTGTACTTGAAGCCATCGTGAGATTGGAAACAAGGAACCTGACTGGTCCACGGTGATAAAATGACACCTTACATGGAGTTGAAATTTCAATCGTTGTGGTTGTAGGGGTGACGGGGGTTGTACAAAAAACATTTTTTTTTTTTTTTTTTTAAACTTTTCGGCATTTATTAGCTAACTACCAGCTATCTAATACACTATAGGCTTTTTATATCCAAACAGGATGTTTGCCTTCGCCACTTCCACTTTTGACCATCCCGCTCGCCTAACCAACACCAGGATCCAGCCCCCTCACCATTCTAGCGGCTCGGTTAGATAGACCTCCCCCATATGGGTGCTCACAAAACTACCGGTCCCAACAGAACAAAACAAAATCTCCAAAAACAAACAACAAAAACATAAACCCAACCCCTCCCACGCCCATGGGAATGTCAACAACGCAATGTGTCAAAACTCCCATAACCGTGAGGAAAAACAATTTATCTCCTACCCCTAATCCAACTCCTCAATAATCATCCTCCAACCGTCGGCCTCAGCTAGCAAACCCCATCCTCTCCAGGACTTTGGCGCCTGGCATCCGGCCGCTGGGATAACCCAACAGCAGCAGAAGATAAAGATTCACCACCGGCAACTAGCCCCGGTCTTCCAAAAACCAACAACACCCACTCCCAAACCAAACTCAAAACAAAAGAAATATTACCCCGAAGGGAATCCCGAAGGAGACCACTACCGGATCCACCATTGGAATGCGACACTTGCAATGGGTGCCACCGCCTCAAGCTTCACCAGCCACTCTGAGAGTACGCCACCCTGAAAGGCAGCCACCAAAAACTCGGTAAACCATTCCTCCGAACCCTAACCCCCCAGCCCATGCCATTGGCCCGCCAACTCCGTGTTAGGCATAACAAGAATGCCGACCCATAAAGCTCACGCACAAGACCCCTGCGTACAAATCAGTTAAAAAGTACGAGGTACAAGAGATACATCTCGGTCTAGCTTAAGATGCTAGTCACGTGCCTCCGACTATAAGGTCACGTGTTCGATTCACAGCCCCGTCATAGTTATTATTAGTTAAAATATAATTATGCAACAAGTCATATAATGTCGGCGATAATAGCGCAAAGGCGTCTGAGGGATTTAAGTGTGTGTTCCCGTTTTAGGATGCCCATAGGGTAGGAACGAGAGTTCTCTAAGATGACGGACGGAATCAGAATAAACACTTAAGTAAAATATCGTATCACGAAACCAGAAGACACATAGCGGAGACCTCCGGGCCCGCTCAGAACCAGTCAGTACGAACATAAGATAGTGAGCGCAAATTGCTATTCGAGCAATTGCTACCACAGGTCAGTTCGGAAACCTGATGCGCAGACAGTAACGAACTGTCGCGCATTGAATGGTCTGACTCCTTTGAAGTTGGCCGCTTCATATATGGTTCGGTGAAGAAGTATTATTACGTTGGCATTAGTCGGTTACGTGTACTCTAGACTGACCTATTATTCACGGGACTGATACACCCTCACGATAATATGGTAGTCTAAGTCTTCATAATGCGAGTATGGAGTTGAACAGTTGTCAGGGTCAAAAGGTGTTCGCACTTAAGAGTTTAGAGAACTTTGTTCGGTCGATACTTAGTTAGTATGGTTAGAAGATGTAGCCCGCGAACACTCAGACGCGGAATATAAATATCGAAGTGCCTCCCTCGCTTAAAAAAGAATTATCAAGCACCGGAGAAGAGATCTTATCAATATAATAAGTTTGACAATTATTATTTCCTCATTTATCTTTACAACTACGCGAGTAAATTAGTTACAGCTTGTTACGAGCCTTCCTAGACAAGATTCCCCATCTAGGACCAGTCTAGCACGAGGCCTAGTCCGGTATCATAAGTCACCTTACCGGCTACCCCTAACACTATATTGATAGTTCTCCTTGTTACCAAGGCTCACTACACATGAAAAAAACTGTCACAACAAAGTATATAACCAAAAATATACATCAGACAGTCAAACACGACCTTTTCGAGAATCGAACACTACGAAGATATCTCGAACCATTACCACACAGAGATCATCCCCTATATTCACCCATCATACCCTACGGGGTTCTTATCGAACAAGAACTAGACGAAATCCAGATTCACTGGACCCCACAATACCTCCCTTACTATATAGACAACGGTCTTATAGCACCAACCTCTACCGAATTCATTCGGGCATTTCTTGAGAGATACCAGGAAACCGAAGAAGACACAGAAGAAGAGTGGAACACCCCCTACCCACCTTCGAGGTCCAAATATCACTACGAGATACCAGCTATTTGGACATATAGTCGGACGAATCGTCCAAACCATGACAATTCAACTCTACCGCTGCCGGTAAAATAGGCAGACAAACGAAGACAAGCTGGAAACAATTTCCTTGGTGAAAGAAACCTTTCACACCTTTGAAGACGATCAGTGGATCTACGAAATCTACGA